>MDTC01103537.1_pt1 | contig 125083 bp, 123 predicted proteins | sample 811181 | NCBI WGS metagenome assembly MDTC01 (sample SAMN05326644, study PRJNA326480) | marine metagenome | isolation source: seawater | place: Pacific Ocean: North | collected 2011
CATTTGTGAAGCTAGCTTCAGTAGTTACTTCTCCTTCGTCAACTCCTAATTTATCAACGATTATAGATATTACTTTAGATTTTACGTCTGACATTTTATGTTTATTTAATTATTTAAATACAAATAAATAACTTTTCCTCTATTCAACAAAATACTTTTCTTTAAACTTGTTTAGTAATTAAAAATTGATTTGCAATTTTTCTATTTATATATTTCTAAAAAATATTAAATGAATGTAGCACTTTTGGCATCAGGAAAAGGATCAAATGTTCGTAATTTACTCAGTTATTTTAGTAAAAATAAAAAAGTGAATATAGTTTTAGTAGGCTCCAACAACAAAGACTCTGGAGCGTTAAAATATGCATTAGATCATAAAGTATCAACATTTATTTTTTCAAAAAAAGAGCTTGATAGTACTAATATGATTTTAAAAATATTGGAAAAAAATCAAATTGATTTACTTGTTTTAGCGGGATTCATGTTAAAAATACCTCATTCTCTTATCAAAACTTTTGATGGTTCAATTATAAATGTACATCCTTCATTATTGCCAAAATACGGTGGTAAGGGAATGTTTGGGGATCATGTTCATAGAAAAGTTTTGGAAAATAATGAAAAACAAACAGGTATTACTTTCCATTATGTTAATGAAAATTATGACGAGGGAAAGATAATAGCTCAATTCCCCATAAATTTGTCAGATAACGAAACAGTTCTTACCTTGAGAAAAAAGATAAATAAATTAGAGTGGATAAAATTCCCCTTGGTTTTAGAGGCATTATTAAATGAATAAATTTAGAAGAAAAATACATGAAATAATTTTTGAAGCAGATACTCCGTTGGGGAAGCTTTTTGACGTATTGCTGTTAATTTTTATTTTACTAAGTGTAGTTGTTGTAATGTTTGAAAGTGTAGATGCGTATAGTCGCTCATTTGGTAAATATTTTGAGATTGCAGAATGGATATTTACTATATTGTTTTCTGTCGAATATGTTTTAAGAATTTTAGCAGTTAAAAAACCATTAAAATATATTACAAGTTTTTATGGAGTAATTGATTTGCTTTCGCTTATTCCATCTTATCTTGGGATTCTTATTGGAGCAAATCAACTTTCTTCAATTAAAACGATAAGAACTATAAGATTAATTAGAATTTTTAGAATTCTTAAACTTATAAGATATGTCAAGGAGGCAACCGCATTAAAAAATGCATTTATTGCAAGTAAGCAACGAATCATTGTATTTCTCTTTGTTGTTTTATCGATAGTGATTTTAATGGGGACAATTATATATATGATTGAAGATCCAAAAGATGGATTTACTTCAATTCCAAGAAGCATATATTGGGCAATTGTGACTTTGACAACAGTAGGTTATGGAGATATTGCTCCAAATACACCAATTGGTCAATTCTTTGCTTCAATAATCATGATTTTAGGATATGCAATAATTGCTGTGCCAACAGGCTTGATTTCTGTTGAACTATCAAAGTTGAGTTTAAACACACAATCCTGCCCCGCTTGTGCTCAAGATGGGCATGATGATAATGCTTTATTTTGTAAAAGTTGCGGAGAAGAGCTTAATCCTTAAATTAATGAAAATAACGATACATACTGACGGTTCAGCAAAAGGTAATCCAGGTAAAGGGGGTTATGGAATTGTATTAAGTGCTGGCAAACATTACAAGGAAATTTCACAAGGTTTTAGGTATACCACTAACAACAGAATGGAGCTATTGGCAGTTATAGTAGGTTTAGAGACATTAAAAAAACCTGGGTTTGAGGTATTGGTAGTGTCAGATTCAAAATACGTTATTGATGCAGTGAAAAAAGGGTGGCTTTTTCAATGGCAGAAGAAAAATTTCAAAGGAAAAAAAAATTCAGATTTGTGGAAAAGGTTTTTAAAAATATATGCTCAACATCAAGTTTCTTTTAGGTGGATTAAGGGACATGCAGGACACCCTCAAAATGAAAAATGTGACCAACTAGCGGTAATGGCCTCTGAAGAACCAGATTTACAAGTGGATGATGGTTATGAAAATCTTTCAGAAAATAACCAAATATTTAAATAATGAAAGCAATACAATTAATTAAGTACGGCTCTTCTTTTAATGCTTTTAAAACTTCAGAAATACCAACTCCGTTACTTTCAGAAAAAGAGGAGGTACTTATAAAAGTAAATGCTTTTGGATTAAACTTTGCAGATGTAATGGCTCGAAAGGGACTTTATCGTGCAGCACCAGATTTACCTGCGGTTTTAGGATATGAAATAGTAGGTAAAGTAATTAAGGTAAATGATCCAGAAAATGAATATTTGATAGGTAAAAGAGTGCTTTGTCTGACAAGATTTGGAGGGTATGCAGAATTTGTAAAATCTAAGAAATCTATTATTAAAATTATTCCTCTATCCTTAAGTGATGGTCAAGCATTAGCATTAGCAACACAGTACTGTACGGCCTTTTTAGCTATAAGTAGTTGTATTAATTTAAACCCCTTGGATACTATACTTATTCATTCTGCTTCAGGTGGAGTAGGCTCAGCTATAACTCAACTAGCAAAGCATAAAAATCTTAAAGTTATAGGATTAACAAGATCACCTCACAAAGTAGATTATTTAAAACAAAATGGAGTAGATCTTCCAATAGTTACTACTGAAAATGATTATTTATCGCTTTTAAAATCCAAATCAAACTATGCTAATGTTCGAGCTGTTTTTAATTCAGTAGGCGGTAAAACAATGAAAAAAGATATTAAATTATTGGACGTAACTGGCCAAATTGTATTCTTTGGAATTTCTGATAGAATTAATCAAAAAAAAGGGTTTTTAAATACTTTAATTCAATTATTAAAAATTGGAAAAATTCATCCAGCTAAGTTGTTACTCAATTCTCAAACTATTTCGGGACTAAACCTACTAGCTATTGCCGACAAAAATCCTCAACAACTTATAAATGCTCTAGAAGAATTAATTTCTTTGTTTGAAGAAAATAAAATATCTCCATCATTAGGTAACCAGTTTTTATGGAATGAGTTACCAATAGCACATGAGAAATTTGAAAAAGGAGAACTTACTGGAAAAGTATTTGTAAAAGTAGATATTAAATGAAAAGAGTTTTAGCTGTATTTATAATTTTTATAGTTGGTGTAGCTATTATAATTTATATCAATTATAATTTCATGAAGATTAAAAAACTACCGGTTTTGTCACCATGTGATGTTAATCCTGAATTGTATGATAGCAGTTTATATCGTAATTGCATAGGGCATAAAATAAGAGATTTTAATTTAGTTGATCAGCTTAACCAAAATGTAGATTTGAGAAATCTAAAAAACAAAGTAGTTATTGCAGATTTTTTCTTCGTTTCATGTCCATCCATTTGTCCAATAATGACAAATAACCTTAATAAAGTTCACACACAATTTAAAAACAACAAAGACCTATTAATACTCTCCCATACTGTTTGGCCCGAAATAGACAGTGTTAATGTACTTTACAATTACGCAAAATCTTATAATGTTAATCACGAAACTTGGAGATTTTTAACTGGTGAAAAGAAGATGTTGTATTGGTTAGCAAGAAAAAATTATTTGGTTGCTCCTGATGTAAATGATCCCAATTTCACTCATGGATCTTCAGCAGACTTTATTCATACAGAGAATATAGTTTTAGTAGATAAAAAACAAAGAATTAGGGGTTACTATGACGGTACAAATCAACAAGACATTGATATATTAATTGAAGACGTACAGTCATTATTACTTAACTAAAAGTATTTTCTAAGAACTTTTGTCAAATAATAAAATGGCAAAGTATCTATTAGTGCGATAAATAATTTAAAAAGGTAGCCAGAAAAAATAAAATAAAGCAGAGAGTGAGTTAATTGTCCATTATCATCTTTTGGAAGACCGTCTACAAAGTAATAGGTGATTAATATTACAGAAACGCTATCAATTAATTGACTAATTATTGTGGAAACATTATTTCTTAACCACAGTTTTTTCCCTTTTGTTTTTTCTTTTAGAAAATGAAAAATTTGAACATCAACAAATTGCGCACATAAATAAGCAATCATTGAAGCTAGAGTAGCTCCCATAGTAAGTTTTCTTATTTGGTAAAAAGCATACTGAGCAGGAACATTAACTTTATCATTTTCTATAGTTATTTTTGGAAGGCCATCTATAAACTCCTTGGGGGGATCAAGTATGCCGCCTATCCACACAAAAAATAAAATCCATAAGTTTAGCCCAAGACCTATCCACACCACCCAATTAGCTCTTTTTTTACCGTACAATTCGCTAATTAAGTCAGTACATAAGAAAGTAATTGGATATGGTAGTACTCCTATTGCAATAACAAATGGGATCTGATGTCCAAAAATATTAAAGGAATAGTCAATAAATTTTGATGTCCCAAGTACGTTTAAAAGTGTTAATGAACCAAAGAAGAGACCTGACAGAATTAAAAAAATAATTTCTCTTTGAAGAAGATTTTTTGGGTTTGTGACGGATGCGTTCAAGGTTAAATAATAAAACTAGCCAATACCATTTTTTCCTAAGACTCCATTCCCTACAAATACTCCATTTTTAAATACTTTTATTTTTTCTAGTAACCCAAATTCGTCGTATATATAATGTCTTCCATTATATAATTTACCATTTTGAAATTCTCCATCCATTAATAAATTTTTATTAACGTCATAGGTTTTTCCATAACCATTAGAAAGTTTTTTTTGAGCATTATTAAAATCCCCTTTAATAGTTGGTCCTTTTTCAATTAACGGGTCTTTGTATTCAATTATTGGTTTTGTCGGTTGAAACCTTTTTACATTTGTTGATTTTCCATCAACAAATGAAATTTCTTTTTTCTTATCTCCATTTTCATAATACCATGTAGCATTTCCTGTTTCTTGACCATTATTAGTTATAAATGAAACTTCTTTTTTCCCATTGGCGTAGTAATACTCTACTTTTCCTTCAGTTTTTCCTAATTTATTAAAATTTTTAGTTTGCCTAAGTTTACCGTTTGGCCAATAAAGCTCATAAGTGCCTTTCAATAGTCCTGAAATCATAGTGCCTTTCTCTTCAATTTTACCGTTTTGAAAATAAGTGGAGTAAGCTCCAAAAATTCTTCCATATTTATAGTGTGCCACACTTCTTACGGCCCCATTAGGCCAATATTTTATCCATTTTCCGGATTTTCTACTATTGACATATTTTCCTTCTTCTACTTTATCATTTGCTCCAAACCCTTTTTCTTTACTGATACTTCCTGTAATAATCCAATATCCAGTTTTTCTTCCATTGACTGGGTCAACTTTGTTAATAGTGTCACTATATGAACAGTATGTTTTGATTGAAATTCCAAACATCAGTGTAAAAAGACACAAAATATAAACTACAGTTTTTCTCATATAATAACGACAAAAGTATAAAATACAATTATTAATTTACAAAGTTAGTGTACTTTTAATGTCAACTCTTAACTTCTTTATTTTGAAGATTACTGCTATACAAAGCGATATATTTTGGGAAAGCTCTAAAAGAAACATAGATTTTTTACAAAGGGAATTATTATCTCTTGATTCTACAGATCTTATTGTATTACCTGAAATGTTCTCTACAGGGTTTTCAATGAATGTAAATAAAATTGCGGAGCCTATATTTGGAAATACCTTTAATTGGATGAAAAGAATGGCTAAAGAATTAGAAGTTTCAATTTTGGGAAGTATTCCAACAGTGGAGAATAATAAGTTTTACAACAGGCTATACGTAGTTAATCCAGAAGGTTTTTCTTATTACGATAAGAAACATTTATTTTCCATGGCTCATGAAGATTTAGTTTATACCCATGGATCTTCAGAGCTTATAATTGAACTAAAGGGGTTTAAAATTAAACCTTTAATTTGTTACGATTTAAGATTTCCAGTTTGGTCTAGGAATCGTCTCATAGAAAATACATATGATTATGACTTACTGATCTATATTGCAAATTGGCCCTCTGTTAGATCAAATGTTTGGAGACATTTATTAAAGGCTAGAGCAATTGAAAATTTGTCTTACGTAATGGGAGTAAATAGAGTTGGAGTTGATGGAAATGGCATAAAGTATGACGGGTCATCAAGAGTCTTTGATTTTAAAGGAGAAAGGCTAGACCAATTTAAAGATGATGTCTTTTTTATTCAGAATTTAAATTTAGAAAAGAAAAAACTAGATGAATTTAGGACGAATTTTCCAGCACTTAACGATGCAGATATTTTTAGTTTCTCTTAAAATCCCAACTATTAACAGCCGTCCAATTTTTTTTAAGTATAATTTCATTTTTATAATCAAAAATATTTTCAGGCTGTCGATTCTCTTCAATATTTCCTGTAGTCCAATAATTATCTTTATTACTATCTGCTATTATTCTTAATTGATAACTTCCAGGAATACAGTTTGAAAAAGTAGTATCTAAAGATCGACCTTTAAATGCAAATTCTTTTTTAATTTGATCCTTTTGAACGATTTGGAGGATTGATCTTGAATGTGGTATGTTATGAACTTTAAGCTCTAAGATAGATAGTTCCTGCTGAGTTTTTAAATGAAAGTATATGTCACTTGTGTCAATTTTTTCGTCAATAACACCAATAACAGATTTAGGAAATAATTTTAAATGGTAATCTCCTGGACCTCCTACAGGAAGAAGATTTAAACGGTTAGAATGATATGTTAGATTATACGGGATATTAAAACTGTCTTTAGTTAGTTGAATTTTGGAAGTGTCAACATATTTGATAAATTGGTTAAAGAGTAATAAAAAAGATGAGTTTTCGATTAGACAATTAGCTTTCTTTTTGCGAAAGGAAATATCATTTTTACCTTGATTCTTTTCATATGAAACCCTTAATGTGTCACAAAATGAGCCTAATTTTGAGTTAATAATTAGCAGAAATTTTTCTGCAGAATCCTTAAGGTAGAATTGGTGGGTTTTTTTTAAATCATTTGAATAATAGTATTCTTGGTTAAGGCTGTCGTACACAATACATGAATCAACAGATTGGTTAAATTCTATCTCAAGTTTTCTTGCCTTATCAAGGATAGTCTTTTCTAACTTGGTTTTCCTAATTGGATTAAACGCAAAAATTTCAATTAATTTTGAAGAGTCATCAATTGAAATCCGCTCACTTAAAAAGCCTTGTAAGTCATTCAGCGTGTCTAATTCAAAGTCATTGTTCAAATCTTTAAAACAAGTAATTTCGTACTTTCCATTTTTTATATTTTCAATATGAAATTCTCCTTTTTTATTTGAAAAGTCGTAATATACGAGGTCTTTATTTTTTTCGTTTACTAGCTTAACTAATAAATCTTCCCCTAGATCCTCTTTAGGTACAGTAACAATATTTCCATCAATTTTTCCACTATCAATTTTACTGCCAGTAGATAAAGTATGTGTTAATTTAAATACAGTATTTCTCTCTGTTAAGTCAGCAATTGAATTGTTGAAAATAAAAGAATATGTAGTATTTGAATCTAAATTTTTTTCCCATTTTGTTAATAATACATTTTTATTAACGGAAACATTTACATTTTTAACCCAAGGGTTAATTAGTATTGAGTTTGGGGATTTTAGATATTGTATGTTTTCATCAAACTTTAATTCAAACTCTTTGTTTACAAAATTCATTTTTTTGATAATAGAATCTTGTTTATTAACTAATTGCGGAGCAATAGTATCTTTTTCCCCACCTGTTAACATTGACTGCTGAGCACAGGCACAAAAAATTATAAAAATTGGCAGTAAAAATTTTTTCATACTATAGTGGATATTTCGTTTAAAATAGGAGACATCCCAATTATATCATTTGGAGTGAAAGAATTAATTTCGTGGTGATCAATATCCAATATATATTTGACTTCATTTTGTTTGTTAAATACAGGAAAAACTATTTCTGATTTACTCTTGCTGTTACAAGAAATATGTCCTTTAAACAAAGACACATCATTTACAATAATCGCTTCTTTTTTAAACCAACACTTACCACAAACCCCTTTTTTCCAAGCTATTCTTGTGCAAGCTGGAGGACCTTGAAAAGCGTGTAATACAAGTTCTTTGTTTTCAACTTTATAGAATCCAACCCAAAACCAATTGAACTTATATTTAATTGCAGAACAGATATTACCTAGATTGGTAAATATTGGATCTTCAATATTGATTAGGCTATTAATTTCATTTAATAGGTCTTCGTATTTTTTTTGTCTTGTTTTATTTTCGCTCATTTCTATTTACAAAATTAATCTCATAGATTAGAACTACAATTTTTTGTAGCATTCTTATAAAAATTAATAATTTTAAGTTTTGTAATAAATAAATTATGGGTAGAGCATTTGAATTTAGAAAGGCAAGAAAAATGAAGCGTTGGTCTGCTATGGCTAAGACCTTTACTAGAATAGGTAAAGATATTGTTATGGCTGTAAAGGAAGGCGGCCCAAATCCTGAAGTAAATGCAAGACTAAGAGTAGTAATTCAAAATGCTAAAGCTGCAAATATGCCAAAAGACAATGTCGAAAGAGCTATTAAAAAGGCATCTGAAAAAGATACTGCAAATTTTAAAGAAGTGTTATTTGAAGGTTATGCTCCCCATGGAGTTGCAGTAATAATTGAAACAGCTACAGATAATAATAACAGGACTGTTGCCAATATTAGAAGCTATTTTAATAAGTGTAATGGCACATTAGGTACTCAGGGTTCGGTTGACTTTATGTTTGATCACATTTGTAATTTCACTTTTTCTGAAGAAGGTCACGATGTTGAAGAACTAGAACTAGAAATGATTGATTTTGGAGTAGAAGAAATTTTTCTCGAAGATGGAGCAATTAATATTTGTGCGCCTTTTGATTGTAATGGGGCAATTCAAAAAGAGCTAGAGAGTAGAGAAATAGAAATAATATCATCAGATTTTGAGCGAATCCCTCAAGTTTATAAAATATTAGATAAAGATAAAACACTAGAAGTGGAAAAGCTCATTGAGAAAATTGAGGAGGATGATGATGTGAATGCTGTTTATCATAATTTAAAATTATCTGAGTAAAATGAAAAAACAATTATTTATCATAAAGATTCTTTTTATTACGCTAATTATTAGCTCCTGTAAAAATGAGAAATCAAATTCTGCAGCAAAGATTGACGAAACACAAAATCCATTAGAAGTACTTTTAAGAGTAAATCTGAATGAGGGTGACCAAGTTAATTTTGAGTTTACCGCTAATCAAAATATTAATGTTGCGGATCAAAAAATACAACAAATGATAGGAACAGGATATACCTTTGAAGTGCTTCAAAAGCAGGGAACAAGTGCAATTATTAAAAATACATATGATTGGGTGCAATATGAAATGAGTTCAGCCCCTAAAATGTCCTATGATTCAAGAAAAGGAACTCAAACTGGTATCATTGCTGATATATTTAAAGGTATGATTGGTCAATCTTTTACGATGAAGCTCTCTGAAAAGGGAGAAGTCTCTGATGTTACTGGCGCAGAAAACATTTTTGAATCAATGATGAAAAATATTGAGCCTGAGCTACGTAGTCAAATGGAAGCTTCAATGAAAGGAAAATATGATGCGGAGTCCATGAAAAGTAGTATTGAACAAATGGTTAATATATATCCAGTATATGCTGTTAAAGTTGGGGACTCATGGACGCAAAAAATTAAATTAGAGTCAGGTGGTTATCCTATGATTTTAAATAGTAAATACACTGTTACAGAAATAAAACAAGATGAAGTGGTTTTATCTGCAGATGGCTTAATTCGCAGTGAAGATGGTGCTTCAATTAAAAATGCTGGAATGGAAATTGGTATAAATCTACAAGGATCACAAACTGGAAACATCAAGATTGACCTACATACAGGATTGGCTAAAAAAGGAGAAATCTATCAAAAAATTAAAGGTACAATGGAAACAATGGGACAAACTATGAGTATGAATATTGATTCGGAAATTCTTATCATTTCCAAATAGTTTTCGCATATAATTTAAACTCTAGCTCACATTTCATAAATCTTGCGTGAGTAGGATATTTAGATTCAAAGGAAAAGTTGTTGATAAAACTAAACCCAAGATTAGTATACCATTTTGTTAAAAATTCTTTTTGAGGGTGTCCCCAGTGTTTTGCACAAAGAATTTCAATTAAAACAGTTTCAATTCTTTCCGAATTTGCTTTGTCGAATATATATTTAATTAGAAAATTACCATATCCTTTATTATGATGTTTTTCAATAACTGTAAGCATAGAAAAAGTAATTATTTTTGAATTTATTTTTTTTATTACGACAAATCCTAAAATTTCATTATGGTTAGCTAATACGTAAAGTTCATTTTTTGAAATCAAGTTAAGACATTCTTTTTTAGAAATTCTGTAATAGTTTTTTTTCCAAAATTCTTTTTCTGTTTTAAAATAAATTTGATCTGCATTTGTTTTAATATAGTCACAGTCCCCTTTTGTAGCTAATCTAATTTTCATTTTTTAAAAAATCAATCCAAAGTTCTACTCCCTTTCTTGGGATTATTGATAAATTGCTCGTACACATTTCAAGCATTTTAAATTTTTTGTTGAAAAGCCGTTGGTACTCTTTTCTTCGTCCTCCGAATGGAGGGCCTTCCTTGTCAAATTCAAAGTCAAATAGAAGACCAATTAATCTTCCATTTAATTTTAATAATTCGTGTGTTTTAATGACATAATTTTTTCTCTTATTTGGATTTTGAGCACAAAAAAAAGTTTGTTCTATGATGATGTCAAAATAGTTTTTTACACGTAGACTAAAGAAGTCTTCAGTTAAAATTTGATTTTTAGGAAAATTGGGACACTTTTTTTTAAATGACTCTACAGCATCAATAGCAAAGTCCATGTAATAAATGTGCTTAAAACCTTTATTAAAAGCATAAATAACCTCATGCCCAGATCCAGCACCAGGCACAAGTATCTTAAGATCTAGATTCTTTTGTTTATCAAACCATTTAACTATTGGTGGAGAAGGAAAACCAATGTCCCAGGCAGTTTGTTGATTTAAATATCTTAAATTCCAATATTCTTTGTTGAGTTGGTTACTCATTTATTAATTACTCCTTTTTCTGAAAGCAGAATAGCTACAGATTTTGTAGATTCAAATTGAGACAAAATTATAATGAATACAACAGTTATAGGAACACTAATTACCATTCCAGTTGTTCCCCATATTAACCCCCAGAAGACAAGTGATAAAATGCTAACAAGAGGACTTATGTTCATGGAGTTTCCTAACCACTTTGGTTCAAGAAAATTACCTATTAATATCTGAATTATACCTACTACAATTAGAACGGTAATAGCAACAGAGAAATCACCAAATTGAAGAAGACAAAATAAAGCAGGAAATACTGTTCCGAGTAGAGAGCCTATTGTGGGTATAAAATTCAAAAGAAAAATAAGAAAAGCCCAGAAAATAGCAAAGTTCAAGTCGGTCAAAATAAAAACGATGTAGCTTAGTACGCCTGTTAATAAACTAATAATTGTTTTTATTCCTAAGCATCTTGCCACTGACCACTCTATTTTATTTAATGTGTCGTTTAATCTTTTAAATTTTCTAGGAGATGTAGAAAAAATTTGTTTTATCTTAAAGTTAAGATGAACTTCTTCAAGAAAAATGAAAATAGCAAAAATTATTATCATTAAAGTACTACTTACGATATTTGAAACAGCATCAAAAAGTGTCTCTGCAATTGTTCCTAGGTTAATATCGTTGCTCTTAGTTTGAATATAGGTACGAATGTCAATTCCAAAAGAGTTATTAATTTTTTTAATAATGCTAGATATGTTTTCATCATAATCCTGATGCGATTTAATAATGTTATTGAAACTACTTAGGACGATTTGTGTAAGAATAAAAAGAACAAAAAAGATCAGAATTGTTGAGATAATTTTTTTCACTAAGTTAGGAACTAATTTGCCGTAGAGGGGGATTTTTTGAGAAACGGAAGTAAAAACTCTTACTGTAAACCATAACAATAAGGCAAATATAAATGGGATTAATATAGACTGACCAAAGATTAGAAATACAACAATTCCAGTAAAACAAATAATAAAGTCAGATAATTTTTTCACTATTTCTTTAATTAAATAAGTAAATTAAACTAATATTAACTAAAAGAGGGCTAAGTATTTAGACCTCTTGTTTAGCATTTAAATAAAGTGACCCCGGAAGGATTCGAACCCTCAACCCTCAGAGCCGAAATCTGATATTCTATCCAGTTGAACTACGGAGCCATTGTAAACAAAATTAATAATATTTGTAATATTAATTTTATTATTTAGTTAGTTTGTAGTCAGTGAAAACAAAAATCTTAATATTAATATTTCTTATTTCATTTTTGAAAATGTTTTCTCAGAACTACTTTCCCATTGGAAATTGGAGAGATCATTTGCCTTATTCACAATTTAAGGAGTTAGCTAAAATAGATAATAAACTTTTCGCTGCCACACCTTATTCACTTGTTGAATACAATCATTTGTCAAACGAAATAACAAAATATAGTACTGTAAACGGATTAAGTGAAACTGGTATATCTTCAATTGTTGCTAACCAATCTCAGAAAACTTTAGTAATTGCTTACGAGTCTAGTAATATAGACTTATTAAAAGATGACCAGATAATTAATATTTCTGCAATCTTAAGAAGTAATATTACAGGAGACAAGTCAATTTATGAAATGGTTTGTCATGATAGATACGTTTATGTATGTACTGGTTTTGGTATCGTAGTGATAGATTTAAATAAAATTGAAGTTAAAGATACTTACATTATAGGACTTAATAATTCTCAGTTAAAGGTTAAAGACATTAATATAACAAATGATTCAATTTTTGCATTAACTGACTTAGGAATAAAAGCTGCTTATTTAAATAATAATTTTTTGACTGACCCCAACTCTTGGAAAGATATTTCAACACCTTCAGGCCTGTCATTTAATAATTTTGAAAATTATGGAGATGATTTTTTGTTATATGGAGAAGAAAAAGTGATACTTTACTATAATTCTAGTAAATGGGATACTTTGATTAATAATCCTCTAGAAGGTTTAAAAAAAGTAAGGGTAATCGATGACAAGTTAATTACCTGCAACAGTTACAGCGTAACCAAATATGATTTAGATTTAAATCTAGTTGAAAATATTTATGCTTATAATGGTATTACTGGTCTTGAACCTAATGACGTTTATTTGAGTGATAACTATTATTGGATAGCAGACGATAAAAAAGGACTAAGAAAAGTTTACAACAGCTGGAGCTCCCAAATTATTGTAGATCAAGGACCTTATACAAATGAGGTATTTCATTTAAGCTTTGGAAATAATAAATTATATGTTTCTGCAGGAAGAACTTATGGGACAGCTTGGAATGAATCATTTAATTGGAAAGGAATATTTGAAATGAGTGAATCTTTTTGGGAAATTTATAACCAATTCACTGTTCCTGAGATGTTAACAAACATTGATACTATCTCAGATATAATTTGGGTAACAACAGATTTAATTGATGAAAATAAATTCTATGCATCCTCATTTAGTGGTGGATTACTTTCTTTTAAAAATGGAGCTTTAATTAATAGATTCACTTACTATAATTCCTCCCTACAAACTAGATTTGGGACAAATTCAAATAGAGTATATGTCGCCTCAACTAGTTTTGACAGTAAAGGTAATTTGTGGGTATCTAATCCATATACAGAGTCTCCTCTTTCAGTCATGAGTCCAGATGGTGAATGGAAATCCTTTTATTGTGGAAATTCAGCAAGTAATAGCTTGTGTACTGATTTATTGGTTGATAATCAACTTGGATATATTTGGATGGTAATTAAAGGGACTGGAATATTGGTATATGACTTTAATCAAACCCCATTTGATGAGACGGACGACGAATATAAAATAATTGGGACTGGGGAAGGGTCAGGTTCATTACCAAGCTCATATGTAAATTGTTTAGCAATTGATAACGATGGAGAAATTTGGATTGGAACTGATCAAGGACCTGCAATATTTTATAATTCATATTCTATTTTTAATAATACAACCTACGATGCTCAAAATATTTTAATTGATACTGCCGGGACTCTACAGTACTTGTTAGAAAACGAAAATATAACAGATATTTTGATTGACGGAGCAAATAGAAAATGGATTGCAACAAATGGTGGAGGTCTTTTCCTGATGTCAGAAGACGGAACAAATACAATTCTAAGTTTCTCTAGTTCCAATAGTCCTCTTTTTAGTGATAAAATTAGTTCTTTAGCTATTGATCACCAATCAGGTGAATTATTCATTGGCACTGACAAAGGACTAATGGGTTATCGTTCTACAGCTACTATTCCATCATTAGTTTTTAGCTCTCTTAAAGTATTTCCAAATCCAGTTAGACCCGATTATTTAGGAGAGATTGCAATAAAGGGTATGATGGATAATTCAGAAGTAAAAATTACAAATTCAAACGGATATCTAGTTAAAACTTTATTTTCCACTGGAGGTCAAGCTGTTTGGGACGGCAGAAATACTTTTAACGAAATTGTTCCAAGCGGAGTTTATTACGTTTTTGCAACATCTGAGGATGGTAACTCAAAGGCAAAGACCAAGGTTTTGGTAATAAGATAGTTTTAATATTTAATGTGTTTATATTTAATTATTTTGTAAAGATATATTTGATTAATTAAATATAATTTAGTCTTGTGAATTGGCTAGATATATTTTTTTTAGTTCCTATATTGTGGGGATTAATTACTGGATTCAAAAAAGGTCTAATTGCTCAAGTTTTAGGTTTGGCAAGTGTTGTTCTTGGTGTTTGGCTTGGCACTCAATATCCTGAATATGTACACCCTTTTTTAAAAGATAAAATTGACTTACAATATCTATCTATCGCATCTTTTGTTCTTATTTTTTTGATTGTAGTTATTGCAGGGGCTTTAATAATTAAGTTATTGGAAAAATTGGTAAACCTAGTTCAACTCAAGTTTTTAAATAAAATAGGCGGTGCAATTTTAGGAGTTTTGAAGGTTCTAACGTTTTTAGTTATTATAGTTTTTGCTTTAGAAGGATTGGACTCACGACAAATAATTATTAAAAAAACTACGAAAGAGAACTCGATAGTTTACCCAATTTTAAATAGTGCCTCAAAATTCATAATCCCCAATTTAAAATCACAAGACATTGTTGATCTTGAAGACTTAAATAATGAGCTTAATTAACGCTTTGATACAATAGATTTTTTAATTTTGGTATGTGCTGGATTCAAAATTTTCTTTCAATCAATTTGCAAAAAACAAAATACTTGAACTTTATCATTCAAATAGAATTCCTCATGGAATTTTACTTAACGGCAATGAAGGGTCAGGGCATTTTCAAATAGGTCTTTTTCTTGCTAGTTTATTATTATGCTCAAATAATTCTAATATCTCACATGAAAGTTGTCCTTGCTGTAAAAAAGTAATGGACTTTAACCATCCAGATCTTCATTTCTCATTCCCTATTCATTTGTCAAAAACTGAACACAGTGAAATCTCTGATGATCGATTAATGAGCTTTTTACAAATGGTGAAAAAATATAAGTGCATTGGAAAGAGTTCATGGTATTCAATAATGGGTAATGAAAACAAACAGGGAATAATTGGTGTTAAAGAAAGCCAATCAATATTAAAAAAATTAAGTTTAAAATCTTTTGAAGGAGGTCCAAAAGTACTTATAATGTGGTTGGCTGAAATGATGAACACCCAGGCTTCAAATAAGTTACTTAAATTAATTGAAGAGCCTCCTTCTAAAACCTACTTCATTTTCGTCACTGATCAAAAATCGAAACTTTTACCAACCATTATTTCAAGACTCCAATGCATAGATATTCCAAATGCTCATAAAGATGAAGTTGTAAATTTTTTAGTTCAAGAATTTGAAATAGATGAAATTAGTGCAAGAAACTATGCAAGTATTTCAAATAGTAATTTAAATAAAGCGATATGTTATCATTTTAATAGTTCTGAAGCTTCTTCATACTTGCCAATGTTTATTAAGTGGATGAGATTATGTTACTCAAGAAATATTGCTGATAATATTGATTGGGTAAGTGAGAGCTCAAAAATAGGAAGAGAAAAAGTCAAAGAATTTTTATTGTATACAATTGAAATGTTTAGAAATTGTTTGATTGATCATTTTCAATTAGACTTCATAACGATTAGTAATGATGAAAGAAATTTTTTAAAAAAGTTCAAACCCTTTATAAACCACAATAATATTATTCAATTAACAGATCTGATCAATGAAGCTTATTTTCATTTAGAAAGAAATGCAAACACTAAAGTTTTACTACTAGATGTTTCAATAAAAGTATATAAGTTGTTAAGAGTTGAGCCTTATTATCCAAATTAAATTAGTAATTAATCAAACATATATTGATTATACTATCAATCAATAATTTTCATCTCTATATTTACTAAAAAAAATAACTATTAATGTAAAAGTTTATGTCAAAAAAGTTTTTTAATCTATTTCTAATTGCTTTAAGTATTTTATTTGTAGCATGTAAAAAAGAAAATATTATTTATATTAAATATTTTGACTTACCATCATCTAAATGGTCTTACAATGATAGTATATTATTCAAATGGAATATACAGGATACAAGTTCTGTTTATAATGTTGATTTTCAATTAAGAGCATCTAGTTCCTATAAATGGTCAAATATTTTTATTTTTTCTGATGTTTTTTTTCCTAATGGAAAAGCGAGAAGAGATACTTTCGAGTATTTTTTAGCAGACAAAAATGGACATTGGATAGGAGAAAGATCTGGGTTAATTGTTCAATATGATTTGCCAATTTATAAAAATGTGAAATTTCCAATTTCTGGCAATTATGACTTTCTATTATTACAAGGAATGAGAGATACTATTTTAAATGAAATTGTAAATGTTGGTGTTAAAATAACGCGTGTAAAAGATTAAAACTTATTTTAAAAGGACGTAAAAACCAAAAATGCCAATTTACAAGGAACATATACAGTCAAAGCTGCCCAAAGTAGACACTAATATATTTACCATTATGTCTCAATTATCAAATGAGTATAATGCGATAAACCTTTCACAGGGATTTCCAGATTTTGATGTAGATGAATTATTAATTAGAACAGTTCAGAAGTATTTTAAAAAAAGATATCATCAGTACGCTCCTATGCATGGTGTATTAGAATTAAGAAAACAAATTAGTAAAAAAGTTGAAAAATTATATTCTACTTATTATCATGAAGATGATGAAATTAATATAACTTCAGGCGCTACTCAAGCAATTTATACTTCTATTTCCGCAATTATTAGGGAAGATGATGAAGTAATTTTATTTACTCCTGCCTTTGACTGCTATCAACCTGCAATAGAATTAAACGGAGGGAAACCTATTTTTGTTCAGCTTAAAGCACCTAATTTTTCAATTAACTGGGAAGAAGTAAAAAAAATAATCACTCAAAAAACAAAGATGATTATTATTAACACGCCAAACAACCCTACAGGTAAAACTCTTTCAGAAAATGATTTGTTAAAACTAGAGAAAATTATTTCTGATACTAATATTATTATTTTGAGTGATGAAGTATATGAACATTTAGTTTTTGATGATAAAAAACATAATTCGGTTTGCAAATTTCCCCAACTTGCTAATCGATCAATTGCTGTTTTTTCTTTTGGGAAAACTTTTCATGTTACAGGTTGGAAATTGGGTTATATACTGGCTCCTAAAAGTATTATGAAAGAAATTAGGAAAGTACATCAATTTAGCGTTTTTTCATCCAATCATCCCCTTCAAATGGCTATTGCTGAGTACATGGATAATGAAGATAATTATTTAAAATTAGATTCATTTTATCAAGAAAAAAGAGACCTTTTTTTATCAATTATAAGTGCTTCGAGATTTGAACCATTAAAATGTAATGGAACATATTTTCAATTATTAAGATACAATAATATTTCAGAAAAAAGAGATACAGAAATAGCAAAAGATTTGGTTATAAAAAAAGGTATTGCTAGTATTCCTATTTCAGTTTTTTATCACTCGTATTTAGACCAAAAAATACTTAGATTCTGCTTTGCAAAAAAATCTGAAACTTTAAAAAGAGCAGGAGATATAATTATTAAAATATAATTATTCACATTTATATCTTAAGATTTGTTAACGGATATAATTTATGAACCTATTATTTCGTATATTTTTGTTTTTACAATGAAATTTTTATTTACGATAATATCTCTAACGGTATTTTTTTCAAATTGTGCACAACAAAATTTAATTGACGTGTACTGCTCTGAAGATAGTTGTACTCACACAGTAATTGATCCAGAAATGTTGATGATTGAGAGGTGGGATACTTTGGCGCAATCAAAGTTTTGGAAAACGGTTATGAATTTGTCAAGTGATACTTGTATTGTAAATATTGCTGATACTAGAAAAATATTAGGTTATGTTGATAAAAGAAAGTGGTTTGATCAAGACGAAGAGGCAAAAAAATCTTTCAAGGATTCAGTCATTGATTATAATTGTTTAGACTCAAACACTAGAATTTATATTACAACTGGAAAAAAAGATTTTTATTTAATAGAAGAAGTTATACCAAGTATTTCAAAAGCTATTACCGTCTTTCAAGACAATAACGTTGATCCTTGGTATGCTCAATCAATTTTACTAATTGAAAGCCCAGCCCAACTTAATTATTCTAACGCTGGGGCTTATGGTCCTTTCCAGCTTATGAAAAATGTTGCTAGAAAAATGGGTTTAATAGTAAATAGTAAATTAGATGAACGAAAAAATTTTCATAAATCTGCTTATGCTGCAAGTGAATTATTAAAAACTATCTGTATTCCTAATGCATATAGAATTTTGTGCGAGATTGGAGATATTGAACCCTCTGGAAATGAGCTTTGGTTTAAATTCTTGGTGCTACATATTTATCATGCTGGAGCTAAAAATGTTGAATCTCTATTGGCTCAACAGGAAAAGCCTTTGCAGGGGATGGAACTAATTAAATGGATGTGGACTAATGAATATGGGAATTTTAAAAATGCTTCACAAAATTACTCTCAATTAGCAATAGCTGCAATGCTTACATTACAAGATATTGTTTTAGCGGATTGCGATTATATTTTTCAGTGCAATAGCGATTATTCACCTAATTATTAATGTTTAGATTATTTACTTTTCTTGCTTCATCTTCAGTCGTTTGCATTGGTTTTTTTTCGTTTTTTTATTTTAACTCTGATTTTGGTTGGGATATTTATTATTATGATGATTTAATATTTTATTTTACTATAGCATTGGTTTTTTTATTGATTGTTAGGTCACAGATTAGATGGCAAAAATTATTTATGACTTCTAAAATGCTTGGTTTTAAACTTACCAAAATCGGATGGAATAAAACTTTAATTAATGAGTTACTACCTTTTTTTATATACATACCTATTGCTATATTATTACTGGTATTTATCCCAGAAAAAAAACAGATTAGTATTATATTATTGATATACTTTTTGGAATCAATATCTCATCTAATTTTAGGATTTAAGAATTATAAATTTGCAATAAATAAACAGTCCATATTGATCTTAAGAAACAAACAATATATTCTATTATGGAAAAATATAAAAACAATAGTTTTTAAGCATGAGGGGATTATCATTTTAGAAAAAGGAGGAAGGCAAAAGTATTTAAGCGAAGCTGATTTTGAAAATTTTGGTCAATTAAAGTTAGAATTGAACGCTATAGCAATTGAAAAAGATATATATGTTGAATCATAAATAAGGTTATAGATTTTTAAGTTCAGAAATAATTTCATTAAGCACTTTTTTAGCGTCTCCGAATAACATATTTGTTTTATCTCTGTAGAACAAATCATTGTCAATTCCTGCATAACCTACATTCATGCTTCTTTTATTGACTATAGTTGTTTTTGCATCTTCTACATTTAGTATTGGCATTCCATATATCGGAGATTGTGGGTCTTCTTTTGCTGCAGGATTAACTACGTCGTTGGCACCAAGTACCATTACTACATCACATGTGGAAAACTCTGAATTAATGTCTTCCATTTCTACGAGTTTGTCGTATTCAACATTACTTTCAGCAAGTAATACGTTCATATGTCCGGGCATTCTTCCAGCAACAGGGTGAATCGCATATTTTACTTCAACCCCTCTGCTATCAAGAATTTCTTCCATTTCATGAACAACATGTTGGGCTTGTGCAACTGCAAGGCCATATCCAGGCACAATAATGACTTTCTGAGAGTAATTCAACAGTACAGCTAAGTCAGATGAGTTAGTTTCTTTATATGTTTTTTCAATATTATTTGCTCCAGAGCTAGAGCTATTTCCACCTGTCCCAAAAGCACCAAAAATTACATTTGAAAGAGATCGGTTCATTGCTCTACACATTACTACAGTAAGGATAGTTCCTGCAGAACCAACTAGAATACCACCTGTTAGCATAGCCATATTATCATATAAAAAACCGCCAAACATTGCTGCCATCCCAGTAAATGAGTTAAGTAAAGAAATAACTACTGGCATATCTGCTCCGCCAATTGGTAAAACAAACATAACACCATACAATGATGCAGAGGCAAGAAGAATCCATGCCCAAAAAGTAAATTCACTCTCATCTGGAATATAACCACCAGCTAATAAAATGGTTAAACCAATTATTCCTAAGATTAGCAGTGTATTTAACACATTGTAAAATGGTAAGCGAATGTCTTTGTTAAGATTGCCGTTTAATTTTAAATAAGCTATCATGCTTCCTGAGAAAGAAGTACTACCTATAACAAGTCCACATAAAATGGTTGACATAAAAAGAACATCCCAACTATCATGCATATGCTCCAATGCTTTAGGAAACTCTACAAGAGCGATTAATGCAGCGCAAGCACCACCCATACCATTAAAAAGAGAGACCATCTGAGGCATGGCAGTCATTTGAACCTTTTTTGCCGCAAGCCAACCCGAAATGGTACCTAATAAAACTCCTCCGAAAATCCAAAGATGATTTCCTAAGTTATTTCCAGCATCATTTTTATAAAGAAAAATCGTAGCAATAATTGCTAGAGTCATACCTCCAGCTGCTAATAAATTTCCATTTCTTGCGGTTTTGGGACCAGCCATCATTTTCAGCCCCATTACATAGCAAATAGATGCTATCAAATAGCAAATTTCAAGCGTATATAAACCCATAATTATTTTTTATTTGGTTTCTTTTTAAACATTTCTAGCATTCTGTCTGTAACTACAAATCCTCCAACAACATTTAACGTTCCTAAAACAACAGCAATAAACCCTAAAACAAGTGCTAAGGTATTATCAGGATCAGCATTACCCATTATAATTATTGCCCCTACAATAACAACTCCGTGGATCGCATTTGCTCCACTCATCAATGGTGTGTGGAGTACAGCTGGAACACTTTCAATTACTTGAACACCCAATATAATGGATAAGATTACCACATAAACCATTTCAATATGTGTATTTAGAAAGCTTAATATTTCTGTCATTTTAAATAGATTTTATTATTTGATTATGCAGGTTCTACAGTAGTTATTTTTTTTAGAGATTCTTGAAAAATATCACCATTTTTTAAGATCAACGATCCTGCTGTTATTTCATCTTCGAGGTCCCATTTAAATTCACCACCTTCTGTTAGGTGTAGAACAAAATTTTGTATGTTTTTAGCAAATAATTCGCTTGCATTAATTGGTAAGGTTGCTGGAAGATTACCTTCTCCAACAATCTTAACATTGTGCTTGCTAACTACCTTATTCAATTCGCTAAGTTCACAATTTCCGCCTTGTGAAACGGCCATATCAACGATTACAGATCCTGCTTTCATCTTACTTACCATCTCATCGGAAATAAGTAATGGGGCCTTTTTCCCAGGTACTAAGGCGGTTGTTATCACAAGGTCTGCATCAATAACCTTTTCTAAAACAGCTTCTTTTTGTTTATCAAGAAAATCTGTCGATACTTCTTTAACATACCCACCTTCAGTAGTAACATTATTTAACTCTCCAACTTCAATAAACTTTCCACCTAGTGAAGCTACTTGTTCTTTGGTTTCAGGCCTAATATCCGACACCCAAACATTTGCACCTAGTCTTTTTGCTGTAGCAATTGCCTGTAAACCGGCAACACCTGCACCAAAAATAACAACCGTAGCAGGCTTTATTGTCCCCGCTGAAGTCATAAGCATTGGAAAAATTTTGCCCATTTCAACACCACCTAATAATACAGACTTATACCCAGCTAAATTTGCTTGAGAACTTAATACATCCATACTTTGAGCTAAAGAGGTTCTTGGTATTGAATCGAGAGATAAGACATTAGCTTGTTTTTCAGCTAACATAGTGATAATTGAGGCGTTGGAGTAAGGAAATAGTAATGAAATTAATGTAATACCTTTTTTCATCATTGAAACTTCCTTTTTATTTGGAGGGTTAATTTTTACAATTAAATCACACTGATAAATTTTTTTTAAATCAACAATTTCAGCACCTGATTCTTCGTAGTCTTTATCGCTAAAACAACAATGCACACCAGCATTTTGTTCTAAGCAAATTTTAAAGCCCTGTTTAATTAGTTGTTTTGATATTGTTGGTGATAATGCTACTCTAGTTTCTCCTTGGGTAGTTTCTTTAGGTATTCCAATTGTTAACATATTAAGATAATATTGGTTGCGGTGCTGAATTTAAAAAAAAAACCATTATTACCACTAATTGATTTAAGTTTTATGTTTTCCAACTAGCATAAATAGTATCATTTAAATAAAAGGGGAGTATATAATACTTTCTAATTCTCTGATAAATTTATTTTTTTTGAAGTTTGGAGCATAAACATATCCCTCAGAAGTTATAATATTGTTTTTGTCTTCTGTTAAAAAAGATACGCTTGTAAATGCACCTCCCATTTTATCGTTCTCCATTCTCCAACATCCTGATATTTTGTTAAAATATTTATTATTCAAAGTAAAAGGAACAAAGTTAATTTCATTAATCCCTTTTCTTGCTGTAATCATATAACTACTGTCTTTTTTACCTCTCAAATATCTTTTACAAATAGAGTCTCTAATTTTTATTAGAATATTTCTTTCGAATTGTTTTTGGTCATAATATGGATATTTATATATGATAATTCCTTTTTGAATTTCATGTGATCCATTTTGATCCTTTTTTATATCAACCTCGCTAAACCACCAAAAACCATCACCTTTTTTATTCAGTTTCATTTTATTTGAAACTTTGTATCGAAGATTTACTTCTTTTTCGATTGATTTATTGATAGCGTTTGTAGTGCTATATTTCTTTGAAATTGTAGAATAATAAAATTGATTAATTTTTTCTTTAATTTGAGGTGATTTTGATTTAAAATATTTGATTGCATCATTTTCTGTTTTAAATTTCAACTCAAATATCAATTGATTTTTTGCCCATAAATCTCTTTTAATTATTGGTACACTATTTAGTGAGTTATAGTTTTCAATTTCGACAAAAATTATACAACTTTTATTTTTTAAATTGTTAGTAATTTTTTTAGGGACAATAAAGTCTACGTTAAACTCTTTTTCGTAGGGTAGTGGTGTTGTTTTTATTAATTTTTCAAATGAATTTTCAATTGTTTTACCTAGTTCATTATTCCAATATTTTTTATCTATCGCAAATAATATCTCTCCATAGTCTTTTTTGGCTATAGGTTTTAAAAGTTCAGGACGATATTCATTGGATGTGTTACAGCTTACTAAAAGAAATAAAACTAATATTTTTGTTTTTTTTAACGAAAGTTGCAAAATATTATTCCACATGAGAAGTTATATTGATTATCAAAAATAGTTGAACTTGTCATCAAACTTGATTCGGCAAATAGACCAAAATTCTTAAATATCAAATTTGCTTTAACAGAGCAATAATATTTTTTTTGAAAAAATCTAGATTTAGTAATTTGTCTTATGTTTTCATCATTGATGATATCTAATTTCCCATTATGTAAAAAATGATTATTAAATTCGATTTGAGCTACAGTGTTGTTTCTATTTGAAATTGAAAAACTAATAGGCATAAACCAATAACGGTATTTTAAGACATTTCTTTTGTTGTGAATCTCTTGATTTTTATCAAATATAACAGAGTCAGCTAATAATGTTGTTTTATCGTTTCCTAGGTTAAGTCTTTGAACTTTAAATCCACCGCCAATAGAAAAGTGTATATTTTTTTTAAATAATTCAAAATGTTTAAAGTAATAACAAATATTTTGAATATTGGAATTTAATTTATTATTGGGGATTAAATTAAATGTATTGTTGTTTTTAAATATCTGTTGATTTTGTAAACTAAACCAACCAGCACTAAAACAAAGATTAAGTTTTTTATCTTTAACATCATTTGTAACACCATTATTTGGTTCTTCAAAGTTCCATTCATCAACATTGCTTCCTTTTGGGATAATAATTATTTCTATTTTTTTTAATTTTAAGGACAATGAGTCATTTGTTTGACTTTTTATTTCTAAAATAAAAATAGGAACAGCTAAAATCAATATGAAAATCTTTGACTCTTTTAAAAGCTTTTGGAAAGAATACAGTAAATACTTTGTCGATATTTGGCAATATCTATTAATTATCATAATCTTTTTGTTAGGACTAATTTTTGTCTTCTAATTATCTTAAAGAGAACGAAGATTCACCAATTAAGTAACCACTGTTATATATTTCTATTTTATAATTTCCAGGGAAAATCTCGTTTTGTAGCTCATAAAAAATACACATATCAGTATTTTGGTTTTGATAATTAATCACTCTTTTAGAACTCATTTCAATATTTTCTTTATTGCTATTGGGAATGCTTAATATTTTATCAGATTTTAATACATTACCATCGCTATTTAATACTCTTAAGTAAATACTTTTATCTCCAGCTTTTGTTAGTTTGTTTTCAATTAATGTACAACAAACTTTAATCATATCAGTTCTAGAGGCTCTTGTTGTTTCACTTTGAGCACCTGAGTTTCTGATCCTAATTGGGTTAACTTCAATATTATCAGCATTAAGAATAGCACCCATTATTACTTTTTCTTGTAATTTTTTATTTTGTTCTTTAAATTCTTTATTTTGGTCACTTACTTCGTTTAGGGTTTTTGTTTTTTCAGTCAATGTATTAGATAGATTTATATTCAAAGTGTTCAACGAATCAATGGTATGAATATATCCTTTCATAATGCCTCTCAATGTTTCAGCTTCTTTTTGTAATTTAAATATTTGTCGCCAATCCTTCTTAGATTTTTTATTTAGATCATTGACTTTGCTCAACAAAGAATTAATTTTTTCTCTTTGTCTATTTATGCTATCAATTGCCATTGTGTTACTAGCTTCTAAGCTATCATAAGAAGTCAGCATTAGCATTAAATTTGATTTTAGGCTTTTACTTTTAGAGCTTGATAATGCATCTTCGTTCATAAGAATTGAATTCATTTCTTTATTTTCTTCAATGATTTCAGAAAGTTCTTTACTAAATTGATGATTTTCCTTATTAAGTTTACTCACAATATATCCTAAATAACCTAACACTATAATTAGAAAAAAAATTACAATATTTGATAAGTTATATTTTTTTAATTTTTCCATTTTTTGTTTTTTTGAAAACCAAATTTTTTACAATTTAAGAAGATTGAATTGATGATTCAAATTTAAGTTAATTTATATTGATTAAAGATTTTATTAATTTATTCTATCCTAGTTTTTGTGCTGGGTGTAATAATATTTTATCAACATCTGAAAGAGGAATTTGTACAAATTGTTGGATGGAACTCAAAAAGTTTGACAATTCCAATAACAAATGTTTTTTTGGAAGATTAAAAGTTGAGAGTGAATTTTATGCTTTTGAATTTGTTAAAAATCAAATTCTTCAAAAGATAATTCATCAAATTAAGTATAAAAGAAACAAGTTTGCTGCATTTGTTTTGGGTATTGAATTAGGAAAAATTATTTGTTCTAGCTCAAGCAATATAGATGTAATTATACCAGTTCCAATTTCAAAAAAAAAGAAAAATATTAGGGAATTTAATCAGTGTGATTTTATTGCCAAAGGAGTTCAACAGGTCATTAAAAAACCAATTTTAAGCGATTATTTATCTAGAGTTAACAAGATGAGTTCACAAATTAATAGTGGTCGCTATGAAAGGTGGGAAAATGTGAATAAGCAATTTATAAGAAGTGGAAAGTCAATAAATTTTTGTCATGTTCTCATTATTGATGATATCGTAACATCTGGAGCTACTATCCATGAGTGTGTAAAAGAATTTAATGAAATCTTTAAAATTAGTGTAGGTGCTGTTGCTAAGACAAAATAAATATATTCTTAATTTAGTTTGAAATTTTCAAAAATTTTTCAAAAATTAAGATGATATATATTTTAAAATATTATTACTGAGAATTTTTTTCCGGGGTTTCAACAGAAAATTGCGATTCAGTGTTAGTAATGGCGTCTTCACTAAAAATACCTTCATAAGTTCCCCCGTCCTTCATCCAATGGTATTTACCTTTTCCACTCATTTTATCATCTTTCCAACCTCCGATATATCTGTCTCCATTTTTCCAAGTGTAGGTACCTATTCCATTTTTCTTTCCTTGAGAAAAGTGCCCCTTATATCTGTCTCCATTTTCGTAAATAAAATCTCCGTTCCCGTCTTGCATTCCATCTTTCCATGCACCATCGTAAATACTTCCGTCGTCCCAGTTAAATACACCGTGGCCTTTAAAACAGTTTCCTGATACACATTGTGCTGACGAGACAAGTGAAAAAGCGCCTAAAATAAAAAGAGTTAAGATTGATTTCATGATTTGCGTATTATAAATTAGTTTCATTATTTGTCAAATTTAATTATTCATTTAAAATTATCGTAAAAAAAGTGTTGTTTTTTCACACGCCAAAAAATATGCCATAACAAAAAAAGAAAATAATTTAGGATTTCTACTTTACTTACTTAGAAATAATCCTTTTTAAAATCTTTTAATAGTCACTTTTGGGTTTATATTTTTTTTGTAAACAATAAAATCTATTAGTTCTTTGGCTAGCAGGGGGGCCATAAGCACAGCTTTGCTACCCATCCCATTAAAAATATATAAATTTTTTATTTCAGGGTGTTCTCCAATAATTGGCTTTCTATCTATTGTAGTTGGTCTAAATCCATATTTATGACTAATTATTTTGAAGTCATTAGTTGAAGTTATTTTTTTAAAATTATTTAAAAGTTGATTTTTTGCACTCTCTGTAATTTTTTTAGATAAATCTCGATGGTTGTATGTAGCCCCCAAAGTATATTTATTTTTTTCTATAGGCAGATTGAATACCCCCTTACTTAGCATAACTCTTGGCAAGTGACTTGATTGTATATCAATAAGTTCTCCTTTATTAGGAATTATTGGTAAATAATTAAAAACATTATTTTTATTTACATTAACTCCCTGACACATAATGATGTATTTGGCTGAAATGTCTTTGTATACAAATCTGTTATCAACTTTAAAAACCTTATTGTAATGAAGAAAATCCTCTGTAAATCTTTTTTTTTCTTTAAAATATAGCTTTGAAGAATTAAGAAATTTCTCGACTTTTAAATGGTTTGCTGTTTTAACGTCGCTGCAGCCATATTTAGTTATAATGTTTTTAAAGCTATAATCACTAGTTCCTAAATGCTTATGATAAATTCTTAAAGAAGATTTACCCATCCAATTGTTTTGTTCCTCAAAGGAACTAAATATCCTAACTAATTTTATTGGTTTGAAATGATTTGATTTAAGTAAATTGTTAAATTTTTCATAAAATGATTTACTGTAATTAAAGAATTCTTCGCCTCTCCATGTCAGAATACACCTTTTAAAAGATATTGGTTGCATAATACCAGCAGCAACTTTTGAGCTAGTAATTTTTTTGTTACTGTCTATTACAAAATAGCTAAGAGAACTATCTTCAATTGTTTTTGCTAAAACTGTTCCTGAAATTCCTTGCCCAATTATTAAAAAGTCAATCTTCACTTTATATTTGAATATCTTTAAAGTAAATAGCAATTCCAAAAAAAACCAGTATTGAGCCTGTAGCAATTCCAATAAGACTAATGGTCTTACTCGTTACTTTTTCTTTTATTTTGCTAGAAAAATAAATTTTTACCATGTCAACACAAAACATTGTAATAAGTGTTGTCCCAAAGTAGTTTATTAGTTGGTAGTTTTGAATATTTAATTCATCTGTTGCGTACGTGCATGCAGCTATCCAAAAAACAAGAACTCCAGGATTAATTGCGTTTAGACCTAATCCTTTCATAATAAGTTGAAACGGATAGACTGATGTCTTTTCTGTGTTAATATCTATTTTTTTTAAATCACTATTTTGGTTGGTATTTTCTTTTAAATTGTAGTAATTTTTTAAAATCGAAAATAAACCTAATAATATAAATATACTTCCAGCAATATATTTTATTGAATAATAAGTATTAAGCCAGTAGTTAATTTTTTCAGCAACAAATATTGATGCAAATAGATAAATAGCATCACTTAGCAAAATACCTAAATCTAAAAATATTGCGGATTTAATTCCCTTTTTAATACTTGTTTCCAATAAAACAAAAAAGGCAGGACCAAGTAAAAAGCTTAAAATAAAACCGAAGATTATTCCATTAAAAATAATGGTCATGTAGGGAATAATTAAAGTTCAAAAAAAAATCCGCCTTATTTGTAAGACGGATTTTATAAGTTTTGAATAAACAATGGTTTATTTTCCTTTGCAGAATGGTAAACCGGTTTTTGGACTTTCGACAACTTGTTTGTTACTTGGAAGATCACAAGCTTCAGCTCTTTGGTCTTTTGCAAAATAATAAATAGTCTGTTTTCTACCTCCTCTTAATTCAACATTTTTTGAATGCAAGAAGTAAGTTTTTCCTTTACTGTTTGTATGTGAGTAACCCATTTTGAATAAATTTTTAATTAATAACTATGTGAATATATTAAAATAAACTAATTGTTATCTGAAAAATAGAAGTAATTCACAGAATTGTTATTAACAATTATTTTATGAAAACTAACACCAAATGGTTCAGATATTAATTGTCTAATCCTAATTCATTTAAATTTCCATTTACTTCAGTGAGCTCCATTTTTATTGATCCCACCAATATTTTAGCTTTAACAAGAAGAGGAATTTTATTGTAATCATCTGAAATCCAAACTGTTAGACTTTCTTCATTTTCAAACACTCTACCTTTTTGAACTACGGGACAAAATTTTAAAGCCTTAAAATTTCCAGCATCAATTTTAATATTTTCCTTTCCCAAAAACTTAATTTTTAAGTTAAATATTTCGCTATCTACGAAGGTTGGGAATGTTAATATCTCTCCTTTTTTAAGTTTTTCTAGTTCAAGATTTCTAGCATAAAAGTAGCAAGACATCATATCTTGAATTTTTTCACAAGTCGAAATGGTATCTTTGCCATCAAAAACCTTTTGTTTTTTGTGGTCAAATATGTAATGTTGTTTGAATGCGGCGTTTCCTTCTTCAACACTTCTAATAAATTGAATTGGACAAAGTGTAGAAGAATCTATTATAGTTTCATATTGATCTCTAATTTTAAAAAACCAATCAACAGTCTTACTACTATATCCTTTACCAATAACATGATAGTAGGCACTATTATATTTATATGGGACTACTTCAAATTCTGCATATCCCGCATCTATAAATCCAAGGCCTATCCTAAATTTCAACTTTTCACCGTTTGTAAAGGCCTGTTTGCTTTGATTCTTTAAGTTTGAAAATTTGGTAGGATTATTAATCCAAGAACAAAACATAATAGTTATTATTGCTAGTAACAATATTAAAATATTTTTCATGATTAAATGCAAACAAATAATATGCCACAATTTAAAACTTATACTTATTACTTTTCTTCTTTTATTGATAGCTCAAAGTTGTAATAATAGAGTTAGTGTGGATAATGTGCCCTTGAAAAAAAATGAATCTTCAGAATTTAGTAATAGTAATAAAAAGGAAATTAAAAATGGCGAGTGGATTTCTTATTTTCCAAATGGAGAAATACAAAGTGTATGTCACTTTAAAGATGGGGTTCCCGATGGCTCAATAATAGTTTATAATGAAGGTGGTCAAGAGTTATATAGAGGGAATTTTGAAAATGGAGCCAAAATCGGTGAGTGGGTATTCACTAATCCCGAAACAAATGAAATTATCAAAAAAGATTATTAATTATAAAATAATATAAATTCATTAAACTAATGTTAGACTTTCTAGATACAATTTATAATTTTACATTAATATTCTATTTTTAATTTAGAGCATAACATTATCATGATAGACAAAAATACAATTTCAGAATTTAAGGTACTAGGTATGTCAATGACGTCGTTGACAATATTTTATGGAATTTTTCTTATAGTTTGGGGAGTTTTAGTTTCTTATTTATCAGAATCAAATTCTATAACTTCTTTTTTTCCTTCAATGTTAGGTGCCCCAATATTTTTATCAGGCTTACTAGCCAGTAAGTTTCCAAATAAAAAAAAGCTTTGGATACACATTGCTGTTGTTTTTGGTTTATTATGTGCTTTAGGTGGAACAAGATTTTTTATGAAAATTAGTGGTGGTCTAAATTATGCCACTATTTCTATGTTAATGTTGTTTTTAACAGGATCTGTCTACACATTTCTATGTGTTAAATCATTCATTTACGCACGAAAAAATAAATAAAACATTTGTCTTCATTTGAAAAAGCAGTTCTTGTTGGTTTAAAATATTCAAATCAAAGTCAAACACAAACACAAGAATATTTAGATGAATTAGCTTTTTTAGCGCTGACCTCTGGTGCAAAAACAATTAAAAGATTTACTCAATCTTTGCCAATTGCGAATCCAAAAACCTTTGTAGGAAAAGGGAAACTAAATGAAATTAGAGACTTCGTAAAAGGAAATGAAATTGACCTTGTTATATTTGACGATGATCTTTCACCATCTCAACTGAGAAATATTGAAAGAATATTAGAATGTAAGATATTAGACAGGAGTAACTTAATACTTGATATTTTTGCAAGTAGAGCAAGAACTTCTCATGCTAAAACACAAGTTGAATTAGCCCAATACCAATATCTTTTACCAAGGTTAACAAGAATGTGGACGCATTTAGAAAGACAAAAGGGAGGCATTGGAATGAGAGGACCTGGAGAAACTCAAATTGAAACAGATAGAAGAATTATTAATCAAAAAATAAGTCAGTTAAAACAAAAATTAGTAAAAATTGACAAGCAGAAATCTGCTCAAAGGAATAACAGAGGGAATGTTGTAAGAGTAGCTCTTGTAGGGTATACAAATGTTGGTAAATCAACAATTATGAATATATTAAGTAAGTCTAAAGTTTTTGCTGAAAATAAATTATTTGCAACTTTAGATACTACTGTTAGAAAAGTTGTAGTTGATCAAATACCCTTTTTATTAAGTGATACAGTAGGCTTTATAAGAAAATTACCTCATCAATTAATAGAGTCTTTTAAGTCAACTTTGGACGAGGTTAGAGATTCCGATATTTTAATACATGTTGTCGATTTATCACATAAAGCTAGTGCAGATCATATGTCTACTGTGAATCAGACGCTGAATGAACTTTTAGAAACCCCCAAACCAACCATAATTTGTTTTAATAAAATTGATTTGGTTTCTATTCAAAATTTAAATGAACATAGAAATTATTGGCGAAATTCAGAAAATGAAACTGTGTTTATTTCAGCACAAAAAAACATTAAAGTAAAGGACCTAAAAAACAGTCTTTTTCAATTGGTCCAAGATTTGCACTACACTAGATTCCCTTATAATAAAACAAGTATTAATTATTAAAAGACTCGGAAATTTTTATTTTTGTTTAACTTGACATTCAAATTATGGGTAAAAAATTAGTTATTGGAGCTTCTGGTCAAATTGGTATAGAACTAATTGATAAACTAATTACTAAATATGGAATTGATCAAGTAATAGCAACAGATATTAAACCCCAATCAGACTTTTTTGAAGATGGAGTTATGTCTTTGCAGTTAGATGTCCTTGATAAAATAAAATTATTTGATATAATAAAAGATAACGATGTTTCAGAAGTATATCTTTTGGCAGCTCTTTTATCTGCGGTTTCTGAAAAGAAAATCCAATCTGCCTGGGACTTAAATATGAAGGGACTTTTTAATATTTTAGAATTAGCAAGAGAAAAGCATATTCAACGGGTTTTTTGGCCAAGTTCTATAGCCGTTTTTGGCACATCCAGTCCTATGAACGATACCCCGCAAAGAACTATTCTTGAACCACTAACAGTATATGGTATTAGTAAAATGGCAGGTGAGCGATGGTGTGAGTATTACTATGAAAAATTCAATGTTGATGTAAGAAGTCTTAGATACCCAGGCATTATTAGTTATAAAGGGCAACCTGGAGGAGGAACAACTGATTATGCCGTTGATATCTTTTATTCAGCAATTGAAAATCAAGAATATCGTTGCTTTTTAGAAAAAAACACTCAGCTTCCTATGATGTTTATGGATGATGCTATAAGAGCAACAATGGAGATTATGGATGCTGAAAGATCCTCCTTATCAATTAATTCAAGTTATAATATTGCTGCGATGGATTTTACACCAAAACAATTAGCAAACGAAATCACTAAACATATTGATAACTTTAAAATTTCTTACGAACCTGATTTTAGAAATAAAATTGCTCAATCTTGGCCCAACAGTATAAATGACCGCTGTGCAAGAAAAGATTGGGGTTGGAAACATCATTTTGATATTCAAAAAACTACATCAACAATGATTGAAGCTATTCAAAAAAACAAGTTTAATGAAAGCTATAAATAAAATTAAATACAATAAATTTTCAATCACTTTTTTATGTTTGAATATAATTGTTCTTAATTCTTTTTATGCTCAAAATTATGACACTATTAATCAGCTAAAAGAAGGCAATAGAAATGGTTATTGGATAATAAATGGTGATTTAGCCAATGATGAAAATTATGTCCCTGTTGCCAAGGTTGAAGAAGGAATGTTTATTATGGGCCGCCGAACAGGTGTGTGGATTAAATATTATCCCAAAGGAAATATCAAGAGTAAAATTAACTATGTTAATGGTAAAGCTCAAGGTAAGTTTGTTACATATTATGAAAATGGTCAAATAGAAGAAAAGGGGAATTGGGAATCAAAGGTCTATAAGGGAGATTACACACGATATTACGAAAATGGTAAAATTGCTCAAAAAAAGTCCTTTAATGAAAAGGGTAAAACGGAAGGTAAAGTAACTTATTATTATCCCAATGGCCAGGAGGAACTTGTCTTTGAAACAAAAAATGGTATTGGTAAAGGAAGCGCTAAAAGATTTTGGCCCAACGGCGATCAAAAAGAAATAATTACTTTTAATGAAAAAGGAGAATCAAATTCATCAGGTACTATCAAGCGAAAAAACCCAGCGGTAAAAAATGCTCGCTTGATTATGGAAAAAAAAGAGGCTGTTATTGCTGAAGGCGAATTAAACATTGGTCCACTACCCTCAGTTAAGGGAAAGTTATTAAAGGATGGGTATCACAAAACTTACAATCAAAACAAAGATATTTTGATGGATGGTGATTTTAATGATGGCAAACTATGGACTGGGAAACACTATATTTATGACGATAATGGTTTATTAGAAAGGATTGATGTGTATAAGAATGGAAAATATTTTGGTAAAGGAGCGATTTAAATAATAGTAGAAAACACCTCATCAAAAATAGCTTTAACTTTCCTGAAGTCTGTTTTGTTTTTCCCAATTAGGTATTTCCAAGCTCCTAGGACTTTGATGATATTAATCCAATATTTGAAGTTGAAAATAGCTATAAATGGCAGTACTATTATAGCCATTAAACCAAATATCCATCCTTTAAAAATGCTTAAAACTAAAATTAAAGTTACCCAATAAATGTAAAATAAAATTACTCCCATTGCATATTTTAAAGATCCGTGAAAATGCTTGTCTTTTATTTTTTTATTGACAAAAATTACAGGGATTTTATAAGGCAAATAATTAGTAAATAAGCCAATAATATGAGCTGGTAAAATTAGAGTCAATAATAAAGATGAGAAAATTAGAGTAGTTAAACTAGGATTTTTTGAAAACAAATATGGTTTTATTTTTTTTTCACTGCAGAAAGTTCTTAACTGATTAGACTTCTTTATTAAGTCTTTATATTTTACAGAGTCATTAACTTTGAGTTCTTCAATTTTTTTAAGTCTCTCCTTTCTTTTTTGAAATTTGGAGTAAATACTTTTATAATTAGATTTAATAGGAATTTTATGAAGAAGAAAATAAATGCTTTCATAGTTTTCAAGATCTTTAATGTTTATTAAAAGTTTCTCAAGGTTATTATAGACTTCACTAGACAGATTATTAATAGTTTCGGCTGGTTCTTTTTTATGTTTTTTATAATAATTACTTACATCGATTGGGTCTCCTGCATTTAATAGTAAATCACCGTTCATGCTAAAGTGATTTTCGTAATCAATTCCAAGTGGAACAATATATATAGGTATATTATAATTATATTTTTCTGCCGCTCCTAAAGCGATTCTAGCAATACCCTTTTTAAACGGTCTAAGCGATTTTTTGTAATGATGATTTCCTTCAGGGAAAATAATTAACTTCCCTTTATCAGCTAAAATATCATAACACTTGTTAAAAGTATTTTCATTTTTTTTTATGCTGTTAGCTCCATCTCTTTGTCTGTAGATTGGTAACATATATAATTGAGCTAATATTTTAGCTACAAAAGGTTTTTTAAAAATGTCTGCTCTAGTTAGAAAATAAGTGGGTTGTCTAGTTCTTCCAGCAATTAAAATTGGGTCAAGAAAAGCATTTTGATGATTTACTGCATAAATTACTCCAGCATTTGATGGTATTTTGTTTTTCCCAATATATTCATGATTTTTAAAATAACTTCTTATTCCGCTTATTACAATTAGATACCCAATTTTATAAGTTAGAAACCAATTTTTAAACCAATATCCAAACCATACATCTTTCATAATTTATCTTAAGGACGCATCAACATCATGTAAAATATTTGTTTGAACATTTTCCATAATTTTATCTACTTCTTTATCATTTAGAGTACGCTTTGCGTGAAGAAATTGAAATCTTATTCCATAAGATTTTTTGTTATTTGTATTTTTTTTGTCTCGATATATATCAAACAATGAAACTGATTTTAAAAGTGGAGTTTTTACTTTATTTATGCTTTTTAAAATCTCTTCCATTTTAATACTTTCTTCCACCATAATCGAAAGGTCACGATGTACTTTTTGAAACTTATTAATGGCTTTGAATTTAGTCTTTTTTCTCAACGATATTCTCACCAATTCTTCCCAGTATATTTCAGCAATAAAACAATCTTCTTTTAAATCTATTTTCTTTAACAAGCTCTTGCTTATAATTCCAATTCTAGCTAAAATAGAATTGTTATTGTTGAAAAAAAGTCCATCATCCCAAACATAATAGGAACCAAAAACAGATTCTTCATAGTCAATTCCTAACATTTTAAAAATGCTTTCAACAATTCCTTTTAATTGATAAAAACTAGTTTGTTCTTTACCATTATACCAATGTTCTTCATTCTGAAGGCCACTTAACCCAATTAATAAGTGATCTTTCTCTTGGAATTTACTATTTCCTAAATTGTAAGTTTTACCCCACTCATAAATATTGCAATTTGAGTTTCCATTCTGTTGGTTGTATTTGATAACCTCAAGAGCATTGAAAACAAGTGATTGTCTTAAAAATCCTGTATCGTTACTTAATGGATTTAAAAGGTTGATTTGATGATAACTCTCATTATCACTTGATTCGTTAACATATGACTTTTTTGTCAATGAGTTACTTAGAATTTCAAAGCCTCCTAAGCTAGTTAAGTGATTACTTACTAGTTGTTGTAAAACAACTTTATTTTTAATATTTGAAAACGTAGGTGAACTATTAATTTTTTTTGGTATTTCAATATTATTATATCCGTAAATACGTAAAATCTCCTCTGCAATATCAGCTTGTCTAGTTACATCATTTCTATATGCCGGTACAGTTACTTTAGCTTTATTGTTATTTACTTCAGATACTTTTATTTCTAAATAATTTAGGAGTTCAATCATTAGATTATTTTTGATTTTAAAACCACATAATTTGCGAATTGATCCAAAGTCAACATCAAAAGATTTGTCAAAAGATTTTTTTGGATGTGAATTAAATATCTTTGAACAAATCTTTCCCCCTGTAATTTCAACTATTAATTCAGATGCTTTAACCAATGCTGGAATTACCATATTTGGGTCAACTCCTCTTTCGTATCTAAAAGATGCATCGGTGTTTAGTCCGTGTCTTTTCGCAGTTTTTCTAATAGATACAGGGTCAAATAATGCACTTTCAATAAATATATCGGTAGTAGATTCCTTCACTCCTGAATTTTTGCCACCAAATACACCTGCAATACACATTTCCTTTATATCATTACAAATCATCAAGTCATTTTCATTAAGTTTTCTTTCATTGTCATCTAAAGTTGTAAACGAAGTATTTTTTTTCGTAGTTCTTACTTTAATAGTATTATTAGTGATTTCTTTCAAATCAAAGGCATGCAAGGGCTGACCAAGGTCGTGTAAAATAAAATTTGTAATATCTACAACATTATTAATTGATTTAACCCCAATAGATTTTAATTTTGATTTTAACCAATATGGACTTTCTCCGACCTTGATGTTTTTTATTACAACACCTGTATAACGAAAGCAACTTTTAGGATTTTCAATTTCAACTTTAATATTTATTTCTTGCTTTAAATCACTTTTAAATTCTTTAGGTAGCTTGATTAGCTTTGATTCTGCACCATTAAATTTTTTAAATTTTATCGCAGCTAACAAGTCTCTTGCAACTCCATAATGACTCATTGCATCAGATCTGTTTGGTGTTAATCCAATTTCAAAAATGATGTCGCTTATAACCTCAAAGTATTCAGAAGCTTTTGTGCCAACATTTACATTATCTTTAATAACTATAATTCCATCATGATTATCTCCTAAACCTATTTCATCTTCAGCACAGATCATTCCTGATGATGTAATACCTCTAATTTTAGCATTTTTTATTTTAAAAGATGCATTATTTATAGGATGAATAGTTGTCCCAGGTAAAGCCACAACTACTTTTTGGTTTTTAGCAACATTTGGTGCACCACAAACAATTGTGTATGGTTCCTTTTCTCCAATGTCAACAACCGTTATTTTGAGTCGATCTGCATTTGGATGCTTATCTACACTTAAAATTTCACCTATTACTAAACCATTTAAACCACCATTTATACTTTCGTAAACTGTAGACTTTTCAACTTCTAAACCAATGTCAGTTAAAAGCTCTTCTGTTTCTTTTGGGTTTAATTTAAGATCAATTATATCATTTAACCAATTGTATGAAATTTTCATTGCGAAATATATCTTTTTTTAAGCTTGTAAAATTAACGGCTTTTATCTTCCGACAAAAATAATAGAGATAAAATGCAGTCACATAAATTAACTAAAAAATAAAAATTTGCAAGGGGAATAAAAATTTTTATATTTTTGGCCCTCCAAAAGTTGGTGCCTTAGCTCAGTTGGTAGAGCAATGGACTGAAAATCCATGTGTCCCTGGTTCGATTCCTGGAGGCACCACTACTTTTTAAGGCCTTCAATATTGAAGGCCTTTTTTGTGTTAAAATATGTAAGAAAGATATAACTTTGTATTGATTTGAAAAAATTCACAAAGAATAACAGAACACTAATAATTTTTTACTTTCTAATTTCTTATGTAATACTTCAGTTTCTGTGGTGGGGGTTTCATATAATTTCTTTAACCCAGAAAGTGAATGATTATGAAGGCTTGATGTCGCGAAGAATTGGAATGGTTTTCGGCGAAGCTTTAGTGTTTATTTTGATAATTATTGTGGGAGCTTACTATGTGATAAGGACTTATTATAAAGAAATGGATTTGGCTAAAAAAGAAAAAAACTTTTCACTGTCGGTAACCCATGAATTAAAAACGCCCATAGCTTCATCAAAATTATTTGCACAAACTCTATTGGAAAGGCAAGACTTAAGCTATGAGCAACAAAAAATTAGTTTAGAAAAAATCATACAAGAACAAAATAGATTAAATGACTTAGTTGAGAAAATCCTTTTAGTATCCTCAATAGAGGAAATCAGAAGTAACTTAAATATTAAGCCAATTTCAATTGGATTACTAATTAACCAGTTAATAGAAAACCACAATTCCACACATTTGATTACTAATGATGTTCCAAGTGATATAATTATTCAAGGTGATGATTTTTACATGATTTCTTTAATTCAAAATCTGCTCGACAATGCAATAAAGTATTCAGATGTTGGATCGGAAATAATATTTTCGACATCTCAAAATGGGCAAGAACTCATTTTAAGTGTAGCTGATCAAGGAGTTGGAATTGCATTTCCTTATCGGACTAAAATTTTCGAAAGATTTTATAGGATTGAAGATGAAGAAATTAGATCTTCCAAAGGGACTGGATTAGGATTGTTTTTGGTTAATGAAATAGTAAAAATTCATGGAGGGAAAATAAAATGCAGAGATAATTCCCCAAAAGGAACCGTATTCGATATAAAGTTTAAAACAAATTATGGGTAAAAAAACAGCCTTGGTCATTTTAGATGGATGGGGTATAGGGAGAAAAGATAGTTCAGATGGAGTATTTCAAGCAAAAACTCCTTTTTTTGACCAACTTTCTTTAAATTATCCACAAAGTGTTCTAAAAACCTTTGGAGAAAATGTTGGCCTTCCCAAAGGGCAAATGGGTAATTCAGAAGTTGGGCATTTAAATATTGGAGCAGGTCGGATTGTTTTCCAAGATTTATTAAGAATCAATAATTCTATTTCAGAAAAAAGTTTTTTTAAAAACGATCAACTCAAAAAAGTAATCAATGAAGCAACTCATGAGAACAAAACAATTCATTTACTTGGATTAGTTTCTAATGGAGGTGTGCACTCTTCTTTAAAACATCTTTTGGCATTATGTAAGCTATTTAAAAACGAACTGAAAACTCCAGTTTTTATTCACGGAATCGCTGATGGAAGAGATTGCAGCCCAGATTCTGGTATTTCAGCATTTGAGGAATTATATTCTTACATTAAAGGTACTAATATTAAAATTTCTTCAATTATTGGTAGGTATTATGCCATGGATCGAGATCAGCGATGGGAAAGGATAAAATTAGCTTATGATTTAATCGTTAAGGGCAAAGGAGTTTTAAAGGATGATTTTAGATCTGCATTTAATGATAGTTATTCAAATGGTGTTACTGATGAGTTTTTAAAACCCACAAAAATCGCTGACATTAACGGAACTGTTCAGAAAAACGATATTGTTATATGCTTTAATTTTAGGACAGATCGTTGTAGGCAGATCACAACAGTTTTAACACAAAAAAATTTTCCAAAGTTTAATATGTATAAAATTCCTTTAAGCTATTATACAATGACTAATTATGACAAAACTTTCAAAGATGTGGGTGTTATTTATGATAAGAATAATATATCAATGACTTTGGGAGAAGTAATAAGTAAATCATCTAAGACACAGCTAAGAATTGCAGAAACTGAAAAGTACCCTCATGTCACTTATTTTTTTAGTGGCGGAAGAGAAAAAGAATTTCCAGGCGAAACTAGGCTTATGGCTAGTTCCCCTAAAGTAGCAACTTATGATCTTCGTCCAGAAATGAGTGCCCAAGAAATTAATAGAAAAGCGATCTCTTTTGTAAAATCTAATCAACCTGATTTTATTTGTTTGAATTATGCAAACCCCGACATGGTTGGTCATACTGGAATTCCAAAGGCGATAATCAAAGCTTGTGAAACTGTTGATATTTGCTTGAATGAGTTAGTCAATCAATTAATACAGAGCAAGTATTCAATTATTATAATAGCAGATCATGGCAACGCAGATAAAATGTTTAATGATGATGGATCTGCTCACACTGCACATACTGTAAATCTAGTTCCTATGATCGTTGTCGATGATGATGTCAAGTTTGTTAGTAATGGTATTTTAGCAGACGTAGCAACAACTGTGTTAGATTTAATGGGGGTTAAAAAACCTGACGAAATGACGGGTAAAAGCTTAATTAAAAATTTTTCTAAATAATTTTTTTATTAATGATTGGGGTTGAAGAATAAAAGAAAAAAAATTATGAAATCAATATTGAAATTATAAGATTTGTTTAAATTAAATTCTTTAAGTTCTATTTATGAATAAGCCTTCTAAGTTTAAATATGTTCTCAAAGGATTTCTGATCTTTTTTTTGCTAATAATAATAGTAATTTCCATTGTTCCTTTAGTTTATAAAGATGATATTATTAAGCTAGTTAAGCAGCAAAGCGATCAGTACATAGATGCAAACATAAGTTTTGACGATTTAGACCTCAGTTTATTGTCAACATTTCCTTCAATGACTCTTGAAATTGATGATTTAACAATTTCTGGAAAGGACACATTCCAGGACATTAAATTATTAGAACTGAATAATTTAATGATAAATCTTGATTTATGGAAAATAATAATGGATAGTGAATATGAGGTTAATTCAATTTACTTAAATGAACCTAAAATACATGTAAAAGTTTTAGCAAGTGGTCTTGCAAACTATGACATATATAAATCAACTGACACAGTTTTAGTAGTTGATAGTAATGAAACATTACCATCTTCCCCCTTAGAGTTTAAAATAAGTAATTATAAAATAAGTAATGCCCAAATAATTTATGATGATGCTTTCTATACAACAAAATTTAATTTAAAAGACTTTAATCATAATGGTAGCTTTGCGATGATTGGTGAAAAATATCTTTTGGAAACTAATTCTAATTCTTCAACATTTAACCTAAGTTATGATGGGGTAAATTATTTTGAAAAAAGTAAAATAAATATTTTATTGAATGGGGAAATAACATTTATTGAAGAGGACATAAATTTTGTGATCACTGAAAGTTTATCCAAAATAAATCAATTTAATCTTGTAGCTAAAGGTGATTTTTTAATGAGAGAGCTTGATTATAAAATGAACCTGTCATTATCGACCTTAGACCAAGATTTTAAAAGTTTACTTAGCGTTGTCCCTGGAATATATAAACAAGATTTTAGCAGTATAAATACTAATGGTGAATTTGATTTTAAATGTAATATTAATGGGTTTTACAGCGATAGTTTAATTCCTGGAATTGATATGGACATTTCTGTTAATGAGGGATATTTTAAATATCCAGATCTTGAAGAACCCATTGATAAAATCAACATGCTCTTAAAAGTTAATTTTCCAGGTGGAGAAAATTTAGATTTACTGAAAATTGATTTACAACAATTTAATTTAGGGTTTTTAAATTCAACAATATCTTCAAAATTATTCGTATCTAACTTAACGAGTGATCCTTCTCTCAATAGTAGCTTAAATGCAACATTTAATTTATCGGATATTGGATTGGTTTTTCCATTAGAGGATCAAAATATTTCTGGTTTTATTTCTTCAGATATTAATTTAAATGGTAATCTATCTACAATTGAAGAAGAAAGATACGATGAGTTTGATGCAACTGGGAAATTACAAATTGACGGGTTAAGTTATAGCTCTTCAAGTTTAGATTATAGTATTGATTTAAGTAAGCTTGATTTTGAATTTCACCCACAAAAGCTATCCCTCAATGAATTGTCGTTGATGGTTGGGAAGAGTGATTTTTTTATAAATGGTGAATTTCAAAATTACATCTCATTTGCTTTAAAACATGAAAAATTGGAAGGATTCTTTAATATAAGGAGTAAATTAATTGATGTTGACCAACTTTATGTAGAGACTTACTCAGACTCAAGCAAAATAGTTTTGCAAGACAGCATCGTTGATACCAATATTATTGCTGAAGTATTTTCGATCCCAGAAAATATTGACTTTAAGCTATCAACTAAAGTAGATCAATTAATATTTGACAGCTTAATTATTGAAAAAATTAGAGGTGAACTAAAAGTTAAAGATGCAACAGTTGAGTTTAGTGATGCCTCTATGAATCTCCTTGGAGGTTCTTTTAATATGGAGGGCAACTATAAAGGAATATCAAAAAATAGAGCTAGTATGAGTTTAAAAATGGGTATATCAAATATTTCATTTGACAAAGCTTATCTATATTTCAATAGTGTAAAAAAATATGCTTCAGCTGTTAAATACTTTGATGGTGATTTTTCAACAAATCTAAACATGAGTTTAATTTTAGATGAAGAATATTATCCGATCTATGAAAAAATTACTGCGGATGGAAATTTGATTTCAAAAAATGTTACTCTATTAAACAATTCTTTATTTGACAAATTGGATAAATTAGATAAAAATTTAATTGAAAAAAATAAAAATATAAAAGATCTGAACTTGAATTATCATATTAAAAATGGTCTTTTTGTTGTGGATAAGACATTAATCAAGTTTAAAGATTTTGATGCTACAGTATATGGTTCAACATCAAACACACAAGACATAGATTACACCATTGAATCAGAAATTCCGTTTTCATTTGTAAACAAATCCTCTTTTGGAATTACAAATTTTCTTTCGAATACCAACATAAAAGATATTCCAGTATTAATTAAGGTCGGGGGCACAGTAGCTTCTCCTAACTTTTCAACCAATTTGAATTTTGATAAATCTGACGTTAAGGAAAATGTAATTTCAGCTGCTAAAGAAAAAATAAAAGATTTAAAAAATGAAGCTTTAATAGAAGCGCAAAAAAAAGCAGATCAAATTGTTAAAGAAGCGCAAAAAAAAGCACAAAAAGTAAGAGAGCAAGCGGATCTATCTGCATCAAAAATTGAAGCAGAGGCAAGGAAACAAAATAAAATCACTAAGGCAGAGATTAATAATCAAGTAAATAAAATAAAAAAAGATGCTGTTAATCAAGCTAATGAACTTATAGCTAAGGCAAAATCACCACTTTTAAAAATTGCAGCAGAAAAATCTGGAGAAAAAATAAAAAGTAAAGCTGATGAAAAGGCTACAGAACTAGAAATTTCACTGAACCAAAAAGCCGACCAAGCTGAGAAATTAGCTCTGTCAAAGGCAAATGTAATAAGAAGAGAAGGAAATGAAAAAGCTGACTTAATAGAAATAAAAGCCCAAGAGGAAGCAAATAAGCTAATTGAAGCTGCAAAAAACAAATAATTATGATCCAGAACTACATCAACCAGAACAAAGATAAATTCTTAAATGAATTACTTGAGTTATTAAAAATACCGTCTGTAAGTGCAGATTTAAAATTTAAAAGAGATGTTTTAAATGCAGCTAATTTTTTAAAAAATAATTTAAATGAGATAGGTGCAGAAAATATAGAAATTTTTCCTACTAAAGGTCACCCTATTGTATACGCTGAGAAAATTATTTCATTAGACTTACCCACTGTTTTAGTATACGGGCATTATGATGTGCAGCCTGCTGATCCTTACGAATTGTGGGATTCTGATCCCTTTGATCCTGTAATTAAAAATACTGAGATACATCCAAAAGGTGCTATTTTTGCTAGGGGAGCGTGTGATGATAAGGGCCAAATGTTTATGCATTTAAAGGCGTTTGAAGCCATGAATAAAACTAATTCATTACCATGTAATGTTAAGTTTATGCTTGAAGGAGAAGAAGAAATAGGTTCAGCTAACTTAGAGAATTTTGTTCGCGAGAACACTTCCTTATTAAGTGCTGATGTTGTTTTAGTTTCTGATACTGGAATCATCAACAATGAAACACCGTCTATCTGTGTTGGTTTAAGAGGGTTAAGTTATCTAGAAGTTGAAGTTACAGGTCCAAATAGAGATTTACACTCTGGACTTTATGGTGGAGGGGTTGCTAACCCTATAAATATTTTATCCTCAATGATATCATCTTTACATGATGAAGATGGAAAAATAACAATACCTGGATTTTATGAAAATGTGTTAGAAGTTTCCGCTGAAGAAAGATTAGAAATGGCCAAAGCTCCATTTAATATTGATGAATACAAAAAAGATCTTCAAATAAATCAAGTGCACGGAGAGAAGGGTTATTCAACAAATGAGAGAACTTCAATTAGACCTTCGCTTGATATTAATGGGATTTGGGGAGGTTATATAGGTGAGGGCGCTAAAACTGTTTTGCCGTCCAAAGCATATGCCAAAATATCGATGAGATTAGTTCCTAATCAAAAGTCAGAAAAAATTACAAATCTTTTTAAAGGATATTTTGAAAGTATTGCTCCTCAATGCGTTAAAGTAAAAGTTACTCCTCACCATGGCGGGGAAGGAGTGGTGATACCAACCGACTTCCCAGCATATATTGCTGCTAGAAAAGCAATGGAAAAAACTTTTGGGAAAACACCAATTCCTGTTAGAAGTGGAGGAAGTATTCCAATTGTACCAATGTTTGAGGAAGTTTTAGGTCTAAAAACAATACTTCTAGGTTTTGGGTTAGATTCGGATGTTATTCATTCACCAAATGAGCACTTTGGTTTATTTAACTTCTATAAAGGAATTGAAACCATACCTTACTTCTATCAACATTTTTCTAAAATTATGAATCATTAAATGAATAAATATTTTATATATTTTTCAGCCTTTATTTTCACTTCATGCTTTAGTTACAAAGAACTTGAGTTTAAAGGAATTAATAATATTTCATTTTCTAAGCAAAGTGGATGTAATCCAATCTGTGTTTACATTGATATTTTTAATCCAAATAATTATAACATCAAAATTAAAAATGGAAATGCTAGTCTCGCAGTAAATGATAAAAATGTTGGAAACTTACAACTTAATCAAAAAGTCAAATTAAAAAGTAATGAAGTTGCAGTATTACAACTAAATATTTCATCGACTAGTACTAAAGTTTTTAAAACTATATTCAGTTCTATTGAAGTTCTTTTTGGTAAAAAAGTTAACCTAATTATCATTGGAAATATTAAAGCAAAAGTATACGGTTTTACAAAAAAAATATCCTTCAATGAATCTCGTAAAATTGGGATAGGAGACCTTAAAAAATAACAACGTAATTACTTTACGTTGTAACTATAGAAATTAGTGGTGTATTTAAAATTCTAACGCCATGAAATTTAATCAATTTATCAACGACACGTTTCACGTAAATCATGTTATTTATGAAAAAAATGACACAAAAATATTATTAGACGGAATCGTCACAAAAAACAATAAAAATTACTACACCTCAATTCCAATAGACGCTGTTAAGTTTAGTTTCCTATGTGAAAAAGTAATTGGTCATGAAAGAACGGACCAGTTATGGGCAAAACTTTTTCAAAATCAAGATTTAGTTACAGAAATTGTTCCTAAAAATCACCTAGGAGTTGAGCTCAACTTTTCTAATACTGAGCCTGCTTTTAATATCAATTAATATAGAATAAACATTATGAAAACTTTAGCTTTAACCACCAAAAATCAATTAATATTACCTAAAATGGGAATTATGACCAATATTGTAGAATTATCTAGACACGATTTTATTTATGTAAAAGATTTGTTAAAATGCGAAGATGTTATTTACATAAAAAAAGATCAAAATAGATTTTGGAATAAAGATGCATTAGCAGTTTTTTATAAAGAGTTCAAACTTGGTTATTTGAATGATTCGATAGCAAAAGTTGTCAATAGACTAATTAATAAGTTCGGGGAAATAAATGTTACAATTAAAAATCTTCCAAAAAGTTCAAATCCATTTAGTGGGATAGATATATTAATTAAATTGATTTAATTATTTTGATAGCCATAATGAAGGATTGACAGTATTCATTCCTTTTGTGCTTATTTTCCAAATTTCAAAATGAGATTCGGAAATACCACTTGATTTTTCTATTAATTTACCTATGTTTTCTTTAGCACTCACTAGTTCCCCTTTCTGAACAAATACTTCTTGAAGGTTAGCATAAACAGTTCTGTATTCCCCATGACTTATCATTACAACTTTTCCAGATCCAGGAATAATAAGAACACTAGTCACTTTACCTTCAAATACAGATCTTACTAGTGCATTTTTGGATGTTGTAATGTCTATCCCATTGTTATCAATTAACGCTGTATTGACTAAATGGTGTTGATGTTTTCCATAAGAACTTGTAATTTCTCCTCTTTCTACAGGCCAATAAAGCCTTCCCTTATTATTGATAAAATTTTTTGATATTTCAATCCCATCAGGAGTTAAAGAAAATTCTGCAGTTTTTGTTTTTTCAATAGCTTTTAATTCCTTTAAAATTGCATCTTTTACTGCCTTGGAGATTTCTTTTCTTTTTTTATTATTAATTTCAAGCTCCTTTGCTAGTAGAGCTTCATTTTGCTTAAGAATATTTAAAGATTTGATTTGTGAATTTTTATCAATTTGATAACTGTTCTTTTCAATTTTTTTGAATTTAATAAGTTCCTTTTTCTTTTGAATTTCTTTTTTTAATAACTCTTGTTTAATTATTAGTTTTTTTTCAATAGTATTTATTCTTTCAATCTGTTTAGCCCTGTAATCACTATAATGCTGAATATATTTCATCCTATGGAATGCTTCGGTAAAAGTAGGTGCCGAAATGATGTATAAATATTTATAATTCGGATCTCTATTTTTGAATGCATAAACTAACATTTTTTTATATTCCTGTTTAAGCGTCTTCTCAGTGTTAGATAAAGCATTAATTTGTCGATTAATCTTACCAATACTTTCATCCATTTTTTTTAGTTGAAAGTTGTAATTTCTAATTAGTCTTTCTCTATAATTAATCTGTTTATTTATAATTGTTAGTTCACTAAGTGTAAGCTTTTCATTAGCTCTAGATTGATCAATTAGAAGTTTAGTATTTTGAATCTTTTGAATTAAAGCTTTTTCTTGTTTCTTTAAAAGGTCACTTTTTTTTTGAGCTCTTCCCAATAAGGGAAGCATTAATACTATAAAAATCAGCAGATATGGATTTTTATTAATCATTAATAATTATTGGTTGATAATTCTCATTTATGTTTAGAGCAGGAAATTTTAACGGATCATCAAATTTAATATTTTTGTGTATTAGTTCTATTGTATATTCGGATGAAATAGTTTTTAAAACAGCCCTTATTCTTAGTGGGATTATTCCACCATTCATCCTTGACCACTCATGAAAAAACATATCAAACATAAATTTAGAGTTAGGAATAGAGATGTTAATTCTATTGGATTTGAAGGTATTTGGATTAATCCATGATTGGAAGGTTACTAATTTTTCTTTCTTAATTTTTGATTGAATATGGTATTGATTTTCTTTAATGTTATATGAAAATTTATTTAAACTACCTATATAAGAATTGCCAATAAATAAATTTTCAAGGAAACTATATGATAAAGTAATACCAATTTTTTTAGCGATTTCGTCAATTGAGCCAGAGTAAAATAATTTTTCTGGGTATTCTATTGCAAGTATAATAGAATCTTTGAAAATTTTTGCGCGCCCTATTTTTTTCTTGAACTTTGATATATTTAACCAAATTAAACTATCATTTTTGATTCTTAGATTGAAATCAATTTCTTCCTCTTCTTGGTTCATTTGTAAAGCAATAGTCCCTCTACTTTTCATCCATTTAAATATTAATTCGTTCGAAAGTATAGAATCACCTAATTTTTTTTCAGAAAGCAATTTAATTTTATCAGATTTTCCTTTAAATTTTGTTGTGCTACAAGAGCTAATGGAAATTATGGAGATAATAAATATTAATAATCTAATCAACATATTTTTTTTCTTCCAATTTATTAATTAGGGTTTTAGAAAATTCTCCAGTCTTTTTAGCTTTTTCCCAAAACACTACAGATTGTTCTATCTTACCTAGTTTAAACATTACATCTCCGTAATGTTCAAGAATTTCACCAATTTTTTCTTCGCTCATCATTAGAGCCTTAAATATTAATTTTTCAGCTTCTTCATATTTTTCTTTCTGAAAAAGTACCCAACCATAAGTGTCCAATAATGTAAAACTATTAGGTGATATTTCAAGTGCTTTAATAATTAATTTTTCAGCCGTATCAAGATTTTCTTTGCTTAAAGCTAAATAATAGCTGTAGTTATTAAGTAAAGTAGAATTTAGCGGATTTAAATTAATTGCTATTTCAAAGTTCTTAAACGAAGATGATAAATTGTTTAAATTGAAGTGTGCTTCTGCGATTTGATGGAAAAAATCGCTTTCTAGTAATTGATTATCAATAACCAATAATTTTCCTTTCTCTAAATATTCTAGTGCTAAATTATATTCCTTTTTTACATTCAATGAAAATCCTTTTGCAAAATAGGGGAAAGGTCGGTTAGGATGAAATTGAATTGCTTGTTCAGAATCATTAGTAACGTCATTATATTTTCCTCGTGATAAATTAGAGGCTATCAACTGAACCCAAATATCATATTCGCTAGGGTCGATGTCTAATGCTTTTCTTAAATAATAACAGGCGCTATCTTCTTGGCGAAGTAAAAACTTAATATTTCCAAAAAACAATAGTACTGAGCTATTATTTGGATGTTGATTTAAAAATATGCCTGTTAATTCATTCACATTATTGATTGTGTAAGGGCTATCTTGATCATACGATATCTGAGTTAGTATTTCTTTTTTTAGTTCTTGGTCAACATCTATGGAATTCATTACTTTTTTTAGTTCCATAAGTCCTTTTAGATAGTTTTTTTTTTGGTAATAGTATTTAAACATTGATAACCTAACCAATCCATTATTGGAATCAATTTTCATCATTTTTTGAATAATAAAAAGAGATTGATCTACTTTATCTAATGACTGATAATATTCTGCTAGTAGCCCCAAATTTCTAAGTTTCAAAGAGTCTTGATTTACCAATTTTATCAGTTCTTTTGTGGCTTTTTTTCTTTTCTTAAGAAAATTATAAAGTTGATGTTTTTGAATCAAAATTTCTTCGCTTAGCCCAACTTTTGTTTCAATTAAATTTAACACCTTGACAGCATCTTTAAATCTGTTAGCTGCTAAATGTGATTCAGCTAAAGAAAATAAATATTCAACTTTTGAAGGTCTAGATTTGCTTAGTTTTAAAAAAATCTTGGTGGATTTTTTATAGTTCTTTACTTCATTATAAAGAGTGGCTAAGTTTACTAAATACCATTCATTTTTTTTAGAAAATTCTACCGCTTTCTCTGCATAGTGTATTGCTTTTTTGAATAACTCTTTAGATCTATATATTCCTGATTTTTCAAAATAAATTACTGCGCTATTAGGTATTAACTCTAAACACTGATTATAGAGTGAATCAGCTTCATATAAATTTCCACTAATTTTTTCACCAGTTGCCTTTATTAATAATTTAGAGAATTCAGAATCATTATTTTCTGGCAAATTTTGAGCAAATATTATTGAAGTGAATAATTGAACAATAAAGAATATTGCAAAGTATTGGAATTTGAAATTAACTCTATTTTTTATCATATAGAAGTTTATTTTTTACCGGTGCTTCCAAAACCTCCTTCTGCTCTTAAACTCGATGACAATTCTTTTTTTTCTATGAATTGAGGAATTTCATGCTTTGCTAATATCATTTGAGCAATTCTATCTCCGTTATTTATTTCAAATGATTCATCAGAAAGATTTACTAATATAACGCCAATATCTCCTCTGTAATCTGAATCAATAGTACCTGGACTATTTAGTACAGTAATACCATGCTTGTAGGCTAAACCACTTCTTGGCCGGATTTGAATTTCATAACCAAAAGGGATTTCCATCTTTAAACCAGTAGATATTAGTCTTCGCTCCAACGGTTTAAGAATAAGTGTTTTATCCAAGTTTGCTCTTAAGTCTGCACCAGCAGAGCCTAGTGTTGCTAGCGAAGGGGTTTCATTTTTAGAATTATTTACTATATTAATTTGTATCATTTCTTATATAAATTTAAATCAATAATTTTTTTGGTCTTTCTATCAAATATACTAAAACAACATAGCAGCTTATTAACAAAGACTGATAAGCATACTCAACAATAGTAAAACTTTCATTGCCCTTGAAATCAAGACTTAAATAATAAATTAAGCCTCCCGAAACAAAATATATTAAAAATTTCCAAATTTTATATTTTACTGGGTAGAAGTATTGTCCTAAAAAATAGCTTAATAACATCATAGAGCCATAACACGCTAGAGTAGCATAAGCAGAAGCTAAATAACCATACTTCGGAATAAAAAGGAAATTAATTACCATTGTGATAATAACTCCTGTAATTGAAATTAAAGATCCAAAAATAGTTTTTTCAGATAATTTATACCAAATGGATAAACTAGTATAAATACCTAAGCATATGTTGGCAGCTAATAAAATTGGAACAACTTTTAGTCCAATCCAATATTTTGGATTAGGAATAAAATATTTGAAAACATGTAGATACATTGTAATCACTAAGAATGTAAATATTAATACAATTACAAAGTAATTCATCACCTTAGATAAGTTTTCTTTAGAGTTTTTATTTATTTGGTCCTTAAAGAAAAAGGGTTCTGAAGCATATCTAAAAGCTTGAATAAACATACTTATAATCATAGTGATTTTGTAGTTGGCACCATAAATTCCATTTTGAGCAAGTGCCATTTTTAAAGCTTCATTCGAGCTATTAGCATCTCCATTTTTTAAATATTGATTATATAAAATAGACTTTAGCATTGCCCTATCTAAAGTTTCATTGATTACGTATGCTAATCCAACTAGAAGCATTGGAGAGGCATATCTTAACATAGTTTTAAATAAAGAAAAGTCAAAAGAACCGTTAAAGTTCATTAAGGGCAATAGGAAACCAAACTTGAAAATACTTGCAATAAGGTTTGATATAAAGACATATCCAACACCTATATTTGGGTTATAGAATGTGTTTATTATCCAATTTATATTACCATTTTCATAAGACTCTTTGCAATAAACTAGAAAAAATATATTCAAAATTATGTTAATACCTACATTCAGAAAATTAATTCCTGCAAATTTTTTTGCTCTTTCTTCAAGTCTTAATTTTGCTAGTGGGATTGAAGAAATAGCATCTAATCCAACAATTAAACTAAACCATATTATATATTCATTATGATCAGGATATTTCAACCAATTTGCAATGTTTTGAGAAAATAATGTCGCAATTGCAATGAAAATAGTTGTTGTTGTTAAAAGTGAAAATAATGTATTTGTGTATACTTTATTATGACTACTTTTTTCTTGTGTAGAAAACCTAAAAAAGGCTGTTTCCATACCATATGTTAGAAAAACAACCAAAAATGCAACGTAGGCATACATTTCTGTAATTATACCATACTGTTCATTAGAAAATTGAATTGCGTAAAGGGGAGTTAATAAAAAGTTTAGGAACCTCCCGATAATACTACTTGAACCATAAATAGCTGTCTGACCTATTAATTTTTTAATGGAACTCAATATCCGTTAAAATTAAAAATTAGCTTTTCTTTTTTCTAAAAAGGCAGTTGTTCCTTCAATAAATTCCTTACTACCAAAACAATTACCGAATAATTCAATTTCTTTTTCATAACCATTGATTTGATTATCAAACCCAGCATTTATAGCTTCAATTGCTGAGCTAATAGCTTTTGGAGAATTTTTTGAAATTAAAGTCCCTATTTTCAGACTTTCGTTTAATAAATCTTCTGATTTAAAAATATAATTAACTAAATTATATTCAAGTGCTTTGTTAGCTGAAATCATTTGAGCCGTTGTAATTAACTCCATGGCTTTTCCTTTACCCACTAGTTGAGCGAGCCTTTGTGTTCCTCCATATCCTGGAATTACACCAAGACTAACTTCAGGTAATCCCATTTTAGCATTTTCAGAACACAATCTAAAATGACAAGCCATTGCTAGTTCTAGTCCACCTCCTAATGCAAATCCGTTAATTGCAGCAATAATAGGTTTGGGATATTGTTCTACATAGTTAAATAATTTTTCTTGTCCTAATTTTGCTAAATCTTTTCCTTTTTTTACATCAAAATCGGCAAACTCTTTGATATCTGCACCCGCAACGAATGCCTTTTCACCTGAGCCTGTTATGATAATGGTTCTAATTTTTGGTTCATTTCTAAAATGAGAAAGTATATTGTGGAGTTCTTCAATAGTATTTCTATTTAATGCATTAAGTTGTTTAGGTCTATTTATAATTACAATAGCAATTTGATTTTTCAACTCAATTTTAATGTTCTGAAAATTCATGTATTTCATTTTAATGTAAAATTAATTTATTCATTATTACAAACTTAAAGATGGGTTACAAATAAAGTGTTATTTACTTAGATAATTTTGACCTGATTATCCATAACACAGCTACACCTAGCCAATAAATTGAGAGGACAAATCCTAATTTTTTAACAATTGTGATAGCTAAACTTCCAGTAAAACCTTCAACGTAAATGATATTATATATTTCGTAAACAGAGAAAAATAGTGTAATAAATATATGGATCGTAAGAATTTTTTTCAAAGTACCTTGTCTACACTGAGTCTATATATAAATAGTTTTTTTATTTGTTACCATTTCTTGTACCATTATAACTCCTTTATTTTCCCCATCAATTTCAATATCAAGTACAGCAAATCCACCTTGGCCTTCTTTATAAAAATCATTGAAATTAAATGTTGCTGTTCCATCAGATGTTGTAGTGGTTTTTAAATCTATCAAGTTTGTAGGAGCTGCATTTTCTTCATAGAAAAGTCTTACCTCAACACCAACAACTGGTCTTTCATTATTGTCAAGAACTTTGATTATTGATATTGTATCTTTTTTCTTATAACATGATGTGATTGAAATAAGAACTAAAAAAAGGACTCCAAACCCAATATATTTACCATTTGACAACTTGAACTTCATTTTATTTGTAATAATCGGTTAGTATTTATTTAATTTGCAAGATAATCAAATTACAATTTATACTAAATGAAAAACATCTCAAATTTATTTTTAGGCTTTATAATTACGATCAGTACTATTTTTCCCACATTTTCTGATGTTTCTGCAAAAGAAAACACAAATTCTGTTGTTATTGAAATGACAACAACTAAAGGTACAATAAGAATTAAGTTATATGACAAAACACCGTTGCATAAAGCCAATTTTATAAATTTAATAAATAATGGATTTTATGAAGGAATCACTTTTCACAGAGTTATTAAAAGTTTTATGGCCCAGGCCGGAGATCCAAATTCAAGGAATCCAGACTTTAGTGGCAGTTTGGGCAGAAATAGTGAAGGGCCAACAATTCCAGCAGAAATTGTTTCAGACTATTTTCACAAAAAAGGTGCTTTGGCAGCCGCCAGAAAAGGTGATCAAGTGAATCCAGAAAAAAGATCAAGTGGTAGTCAATTTTATATTGTTCAGGGCAGGAAACATACAAGAAATGAATTAACCCAAATGGAAGCAAGAATTAATCAACAGCAAGAAAATGCATTAATTAGTTCATTTTTAAAAAAGGATGAAAACAGTAATTATATGGAAAGAATTAAATATTGTCAATCTCAGAGGTTAAACGATAGTCTTAATCTAATATATCAAGAAATTAAATCTCTTGTGATTAATAAGGAGAGTATTAAATTTTCATTTTCGGGAGAAGCAATTGAAGTTTATCAGACTATAGGTGGGACTCCTTTTCTAGATAATGGATATACTGTTTTTGGTGAAGTAATTGAAGGGCTTGAAATTGTTGATGCGATATGTTCAGTTGCTACTCGAAATGGAGACGTACCCGAAGTCCCAATTACAATAACTAAAATGAGTATTTTAAAATAATATGTTCGATAAAATACAAAACATTAAGAATGAATTAGAGGCTTTTAACAGCAAGGATGTTAATGAAATAGAACAACTAAGGATTAAATTATTAGGCAAAAAAGGAAAAATAACTGCTCTTTTCCAATTGTTTAGAGAAGTTCCGGTTAGTGATAAAAAGGAATTTGGAAAGCAATTAAACTTATTAAAAGTTGCTGCACAGGAAAAAATCAATTTATTGAAGTCAAACAGCGAAGTTGAGGTTACAAAAAAATATCTCGATTTAACAATTTCGTCTCAACCTATAAATATTGGATCAAGGCATCCTATTACAATAATAAAAGATCATATTATTAATATATTCTCTCAAATAGGGTTTTCTGTTTCTGAAGGTCCAGAAATCGAAGATGATTGGCATAATTTTTCAGCTTTAAATTTTCCTGAAGAACACCCTGCTAGAGATATGCAGGACACTTTCTTTATTAATGAGGATATTGCTTTAAGAACGCATACCTCTTCTGTACAGGTGAGAGTAATGGAAAGTACTCCTCCCCCTATAAGAACTATTTCACCAGGAAGAGTGTATCGGAATGAAGCTATTTCGGCTCGGGCACATTGTTTTTTTCATCAAGTTGAAGGACTATATATTGATAAAGACGTTTCTTTTGCTGACATGAAGCAAACTCTTATCTATTTCACAAAGGCAATGTTTGGCAGTGAAACAAAGATTAGATTACGGCCATCATATTTCCCATTTACAGAACCTTCGGCCGAATTAGATGTTTCATGTTCTATTTGTAAAAGTAAGGGTTGTAATGTTTGTAAATATTCTGGTTGGTTGGAAATTATGGGTTGTGGTATGGTCGATCCAAATGTCCTAGAAAATTGTGGTATAGATTCTAGTGTTTACAGTGGTTATGCATTTGGAATGGGTGTAGAAAGAATAGCACAATTAAAATATGAAGTAAATGATTTAAGATTTTATTCAGAAAATGATTTAAGGTTTTTAAATCAATTTAGAGCAGAGCGATAGCTAAAACTCCCAATTTTGATCAGATAAATTTTTTAAGCAAACTTTCATTAGTTCAATACAGTCTTTCACATCATTTTTATTAACCATTTCTATTACTTGGTGTATATGTCTCGTTGGTATTGAAAATGCACCTGCAATAGAACCTCCAGGACTCATTCTTTGAATATTTGCTGTATCTGTACCACCTGCAGTTAGAATTTCTTTTTGCCATTTTATTTTATGTTTAGTAGCAGTTTTTTGCATGAAATTCACCATTCTAGAATCACAAATAGTGCTAGCATCCATTATCTTAATGGCTACACCATCACCTAAAGACGTTATTTTTTCATGATCTGCAGCTCCAGGTACATCGTATGCTATAGTGGTATCAAGTCCAAATCCAAAATCAGGATTTATTTTAAGTGCAGCTACTTGAGCTCCTCTTATTCCTACTTCTTCTTGAACTGTGAACACTCCATAGGTGTCATATGCTGGAGTGTCTATTGTTTTGAGGACTTCTATAAGTATAAATACTGCAACTCTGTTGTCAAGACTTTTACAATTTAAACAATCTCCCATCTCTATCAACTTTCTTTCTCTTGTTACCGTATCGCCAATAGAGATAACTTCGTCTACCTTATTTTTAGAAAGTCCAAGGTCAATATAGTAATCACTAATTTTAGGAACTTTATTTTTTTCTTCGGGGCTCATTACGTGAATGGGCTTTGAACCCATAACACCAACAATATCTTTTTTCCCATGCACAATTACTCTTTGAGAGGTTAATGTTTTAGGATCAAATCCTCCAAGAGGATGGAACTTTAAAAAACCATTATTGTCAATATGTGTAACTATAAATCCAATTTCGTCCATATGAGCTCCAATCATTACAGACTTTTCTCTGTCACCCCCTTTTTTAAGAGTGATAACATTTCCCATATTATCAATCTCAATACTGTCAACAAAGGGAGAAACCTCTTTGATAACAAGTTCTCTTACTCTATCTTCAAATCCAGGTGCTCCTGCAGTTTCACATATTTTTTTTAATAGTGAGGTATTAATCGTTTTATTCAATATAACTAAGTTTTAACATATTTGTTTTTCCACCTTCTACTAAAGGTATACTTGCAGTATTTATAATCAAGTCAAGGCTTTTCACCAATTTTTTTTCTTTTAAAAAATGTTTTATATCTGCTATTGTATGGTCAGTACTTATAGTCTTGTCATAATAAAATGTCGAAACCCCCCATAAAAGCGATAAAGTACTAAGTAGTTTTTTATTACTCGAAAAAACAAAAATATTCGATTTTGGTCTTTGACTCGATATTTTATAAGCAGTATATCCAGAATGAGTCATTGTAACAATAGCTTTTGCATCTACTTTATTTGCTAATCTACAAACATTGAAACAAATAGAGTCTGTAATAAATCTGTTATGATTTTTATTTGGGAGATTCTCTTTTTGGTAAAAAGGTTCAAAATTATATTCAACTTCTTGAATTATTCTGCTCATAATTTTGATAACCTCAACGGGGTGTTTACCAACAGAGGTTTCGCCGCTTAACATTACTGCATCAGCGCCATCCATTACTGCATTAGCTACATCATTTACTTCAGCTCTATTAGGGGTAATATTATCCATCATACTTTCCATCATTTGCGTCGCAATAATTACAGGTTTTGCCATGTTTTGGGCCATTTTGACAATTTTTTTCTGTATCAAGGGAACTTTTTCCAATGGAACTTCAACTCCTAAATCTCCTCTAGCGACCATAATAGCATCAGCTTCTTCAATAATAGCATCAAGGTCATTTACTGCTTCTGGTTTTTCTATTTTTGCAATCACCTTTGAATTACCCTTTAAATTCGAAATAAGGTGCTTTAACTCTATAACTTCTCTAGCCGATCTTACAAAAGAAAATCCAACCCAATCAACATCTTGTTGAATTGCTATTTTTAAATCTTCTTTATCTTTTTTTGTCAAACTAGATACATTAATATTTGTTTCAGGGAGATTAACGCCCTTCCTAGAGAATAAGATGCCACCAGAAAGTACTTTTGTTTTAATGGTATCTCTGTTATTGGTTTTTTCAACTAAAAGAGTTATTTTACCATCGTCGAGTAAAATTTTTTCTCCTTTTTTAACATCTTTCGGAAGTTGTTTTAAACTAATAAAAGCGAAGTTCTTTTTCTCACAACTTTGTTCGGTGGTTAAATAAAAATTTTGGTTTTTTTCTAACAAAACTCCTTTATCAGGCATTTCTCCTATTCTAATTTTTGGACCCTGTAAATCCGCAAGGATAGCTGAATGTGTGCCAAGTTCTTCATCTACTTTTTTGATCCTGTTAATTGCTTTTATATGATCTTCATGAGATCCATGAGAAAAGTTTATTCTAAAAACATCAACTCCTTCTTTTATCATTGATTCTATAATTTTTTTATCAGCTGTGGAAGGACCTACAGTAGCGACTATTTTAGTTCTTTTGTCCATTTTAAAAAATTAAATGTTCTTTTGATTTTAATTGATTTACATCAACCAAATGTGCCGTTAATACAAATTTAATAGATCTTATTTTAGCCAATATTTCAGAAATATTTAAATATTCAGTTGATTTAACCATAAAAAAAAAGTCAATGTGTTTTTTTTCAGGTACTAGTAAATTTATGTCAGATTTATTGCCTATCAAATGATAAATAGCATGATCTTTTTCAGATTCAAAAATAAAAAGGGGAAAACACGCATTTTGTTTTGATTTCTTGTGGAAAATGAATTCTATGTCTTCACTAGATTTTTCTAAAGAAATATTTAAAGCATTGTTCAAAGCCCAGCATATTCTATAATCTTTTTCGTGACAACAGATTCCTAAGAGATCAAAATCATACTCGTAAACACTATCTAGTATATATTTCATTAGGACCCATTTTGATAAATTTAAGTAATTGTTGGCTGAGTTTATAAATTTTAGGTATTAATTTATTGTTGTAATAACAACTTAATATAAAAAACAACAATAATTAATTATCATTAGTTAAATAAAATTCTTTGATATACTAAAAAGTAAATCTTCAGAAAAATTTTTGGTCATTAACTGAATGCCAAATGGTAGACTATTTGAGTGCTTTCCGATTGGGAGAGATATTGCTGGCATCCCTGTTATATTAGCATGAACTGTGAATATATCTTGTAAGTACATTTTTATGGGGTCTTTTATTTCTCCAATATTAAATGCAGTTGATGGTGTTGTTGGGAATAAAAGGACATCATTATATTTTAACATTTCATTAGTTTTTTTTTGAATTAACCTTCTTACTTTTTGAGCTTTTGTAAAATAAGCATCGTAATAACCTGAACTCAATACAAAGTTTCCTAACATAATTCTTCTTTTTACTTCAATACCAAACCCTTCGGTCCTTGAATTTTCATATGTGCTGTCTATGTCTCTGCTAATGTCACTTCTGTAGCCAAAGTGCGCTCCATCATATCTAGCTAAGTTTGAACAGGCTTCTGCTGTTGTTAGTACGTAATAGCATGGGACAATGTATTTTAAGAAAGGAAATTTCACATAATTTATTTGATGTCCATCATCTTTTAATTTATCAATTATATCTATGGTTTTTTCTCTAATCTCAGAATCTAAGCTTTCAAAATTTAAATAATCTTCTGGAATTCCAAAAGTTAATTTTTTTGATATCGAAGAAATTGTTTTGTTATTAGATTTTTTGCTAGATAAAGTACTGTCAAAATCATCTTTTCCGCTCATATAATGAGTTAATATAGTGGCATCTTCAATATTATTTGTAAATGTTCCAATTTGATCAAAACTTGAGGCATAAGAAATAAGTCCGTGTCTAGAAATCCTCCCATAAGTTGGCTTAAATCCTACAATTCCGCAAAATGAAGAGGGCTGTCTTATCGAACCGCCAGTGTCTGAGCCTAGTGCTGCAAGACAAAGACCTTCTGCAACAGCTGCGGCAGATCCACCAGACGATCCTCCTGGTACTTTTTGGTGGTTTAAAGGGTTTAAGACTGGACCGTAAATACTATTTTCATTAGAGCTACCCATTGCAAATTCATCGCAGTTTAACCGACCAATGATGATTGCGTCTTCCTTTACTAAGTTTTCTATAGCAGTTCCTGAAAATTTTGATGTAAACCCATTAAGGATTTGAGAGGATGCGGTAACTTTATGATCTTTATAACAGATGTTGTCTTTAATACCAATTACCATTCCTGCTAATAAACCAGCAGAATTGTTTTGAATTCTTTTATCTATCTCTTTCGCTTTTTTTATACTTTCTTTTTCAAATATTTCTATAAAAGAATTTGTTTTGGAATCATGTATTTTTTTAATGTAATATTTGCAAAGCTGAACTAAAGTCAGTTTGTTATTAGAAATAAGTTGTTGGATGTCTTTTAAAGACTGAGGGATAATCAAGGCTATTTATTCTTTGTTTTCTGAATCTTCGTCTTTGTTGGTTGCGTCTTTGAATTCTTTAACCCCTTTTCCCAATCCTCGCATTAATTCGGGAATTTTTTTACCTCCGAAAAGTAGTAATAATATTAGGGCTATAATTAAAATTTGTTGCCAACCAAAAACTCCAGCTAAAAATTGTTCAGAATAACCCATGTAATTCATTTATATCACAAATGTAATAATTAAGTTTAAAGTTTAAATCCTATTAAGGCTGAAACACAACCCTCTTGCTCTTTTTTTGATTTGGATTCTAGTGATGGATTTTCTGGAATTATTACAGAAACAACTAATTGTTGAGTTGCAGCTACTCTAAAATCAAATGATCTGTTATCATTTCCATGATTATCGTAGTATAAATGTCTCTTAGAATTTCGTATTGTAAATTGAATATTTCCAAGTGATGTGTCAGCACAGGTCGCAATTCTGTAGCTTTGTCCTTCATAAAACGTTGAAATAAATTGGTATCTATCTCCGGGGGAAAGCTTAACATTGTTATTTTCACCTGTTGGCACATAATTACCAAGCAAATCCTTACAATTTTCTTTATTAAAACCTCTACATTGTGCAGATAACATTACGCTAAATATTAAAAAAGTAATTCCAAATATATATTTCATAATAGTTGAGTTAATATTTTTTGTCTAATTTTTGATATCAATATATGGATATCATCTAAATCCTTTTCTTCGAATTTAAGATTAAAATAGTTACCAATAACTATTTCTTTGTTTTTTTCCGCAATTAAAGGAGTATTTTCTTCAATTTCTGTTCTTAGAATTTTATTAAAAACAGTCTCAAGGCTATTTATAGAAACAATAAAATTGTCCTCAATTATTTCTTTAAAATCATAATCTTTGATTAAAGAGAGAAGATTTTCGTGAACTATTTTTTGCTCGGCAATTATATTTTTAAGCGATTTATTTTTGGGGTCTAAGGCGGACATACTTGTTGCTAGATATAAACCTTCAATCCATCCTCCAGCTACGATTAGAGCTGATAATTCATCTTTTTCATCATTTTTTAATTTATTTTCAATTTCCCAAAAAGTATTCCCAATTATAATTTGCATGGAATCTTTATTATTTAGGTTATCCTCAATTCTCTGCTTAATTTTAGAATTAACAACAGCATCTAAATGAAGCAATTGAGCTATTTCAATTACCTGATTAATTAATTGATTTGTTTCCATCCTTCTTTCACAAAGCATTGCATAATTAAGGTCAGTACTAATTATACCAAGTAGTAATGCCCTTGTTTGATTTTCATAAACTTCACTAATGTTATAGCTAGGGAAAAGAAGCTGAGATGAAAATTTAGAATATGATCTCTTTAAAATAATTGTGGTTTCCATCGGAGAAGGTATACTATAATAGATGGCCTCCATTTTTTCATTTTCACTTAATGAAGGGTTTTTAATAAAATTATTTTTAGGACTTTTTTCTTGTGACTGATTACATGAAAAGAAAGTCAATACTAAACATATTTTATATAAAATTTTCATTTTTATATTGTTAATGAGCTTCAAGCCAATTATTGCCTATTCCAATCTCAACTTCAAGAGGAACTTTAAAGGAAATAGCTTCCATCATTTCTTTTCTTACAATTGATTTCAAATCCTCTTTTTCTTGATCGTAAAGCTCAAATACTAATTCATCATGAACTTGTAATAATAGTTTAGACTTCAACTTTTCTTTTTCCAACTCATTAGAAATATTAATCATAGCTATTTTTATTATGTCTGCTGCGCTTCCTTGAATAGGCGCATTAATAGCATTTCTTTCATCAAAGCCACGAACTGTTGCATTGCCACTATTTATATTAGGTAAATAACGTTTTCGTTTTAAAATGGTTTCAACATATCCGTTTTCTTTTGCAAATGATATGCTATTGTCCATGTATTGTTTAATTTTTGGAAACTCTTTAAAATAGTTGTTTATTATTTCACCTGCTTCTTTTCTTTTTATTCCTAGCCTTTGAGAAAGGCCAAATGGAGAGATACCATATATAATACCAAAATTAACCATTTTTGCTTTATTTCTCATTTCTCGGTCAACCTCTTTTATTGGTACATTAAAAACTTTGGCAGCCGTTTCTGTGTGTATATCTCTTTTATTTTTAAATGCATTTATCATAGAATAATCATCACTTAAACCAGCGATAAGCCGTAATTCAATTTGTGAATAATCTGCACACAATAATGAATAATTATCTTTTTTACTACAAAAAGATTTTCTGATTTTTTTACCTAATGGAGTTTTAATAGGAATATTTTGCAGATTAGGGTTATTTGAGCTTAATCTTCCAGTTGATGTGACAGTTTGCATGTAGTTAGTATGTATTTTACCTGTTTTATCAGAAATTAATTTTGGAAGTGCGTCAATATAAGTAGAAAGTAATTTCTTTTCCGTTCTGTATTGTAGTATAAGTTCAATTATCTTATGCGAACCAACTAGTTTGGTAAGTGTAGATTCATCAGTTTTAAATTGCCCGGTCTTAGTCTTTTTAGCTTTTTCATCCAATTTCATCTTTTCAAAAAGGATTTCTCCAAGTTGTTTTGGAGAATCAATGTTAAAATCTTCATTAGCTAATGATATTATAGATGCTTTTAGATCTAGTAAACTTAGGTTGAGTTCTGTAGATAGCTCTTTAAGAGATTTTTCGTCTAAAGAAATCCCTTCATTTTCCATATTATGAAGAACCTTGACCAAAGGCATTTCAATATTTTTAAAAAGTGAACCCAAATTATTCTTTTCAATTTTAGGTTTGAAAATTTTAAAAAGTTGGAAAGTAATATCTGCGTCCTCTGCAGCATAATTTTTTAAAACTTCAATATCAACCTCTTTCATTGTTTTATTAGGTTTCTTTTTATTTCCTATAATTGATTCAATGTTAATAGGATCATATTTTAAGAAGCTTCTAGAAAGTTGATCAAGGTTGTGCCTTTGCTCGGGATCTATTAAATAGTGAGCAATCATAGTGTCAAAAAAAGGTCCTGAAATATCTAAACCGTGATTTGAAATAACACCATAATCATATTTAAGATTATGTGCAATTTTTAGTTGATTAGAATCAAAAAAAGATTGATATAAATTAATTAGGGAAAGATCTTTAGAAAGATCACAATAGAATGCAGATTCTTTCTCAAAACAAAAGGATATTCCAATAATATTAGCTTTTTTCACATCTAATGAATCAGTTTCGGTATCAAAAGCCACCTCATTTTGCTTTAATAAACTTGAAATAAATTTTTTGTGTTCTTCTTTTTTCTGTATCAGCTTATAATTGGCATTTTTAGTTTTAAAACTACTTAACTGATTATTAGTTTCCGTAGAACTTTTATCAACCCCAAACAAACTCATTTGTTGTTCTTGATGAATAGGCTTACCAATTATTCTTTTCCCAAGTTGATTAAATTCTAATTCTTTTAAAAGCGGTATTAATTCAGTCTCAATAGGCTCATTTTTCAAAAAAAGTTTTTCATCAAATTCAACCGGGCTGTCTAATATTATTGTAGCTAATTGCTTTGAAATAAGTGCCTGCTCAGCAAAACCTTCTAAATTTTCTTTTTGTTTCCCTTTTAACTCTTGTGTATTTTTTAGCAAATTTTCTATACTTCCATATTCGCCAATGAGTTTTTTTGCAGTTTTCTCACCAATACCTGGAACTCCAGGAATATTATCTATAGCATCACCCCAAAGTCCAAGAATGTCAATTACTTGTTCTGGTCGGTTAATTCCAAATTTTTCACATACTTCTTTTGGCCCTAAAATTTCACTTGGATTTCCTGCTCTCCCAGGTTTATAGATAAAAATATTATCACTCACTAATTGACCAAAATCTTTATCTGGGGTCATCATGTAAGTCGTAAATCCTTTTTTTTCAGCTTGTTTTGCAAGTGTTCCAATTAAATCATCAGCTTCATAACCTTCTTCCATTTCAATCCTAATATTCATAGCTTTGAGTAGTCTAAAAATGAAAGGAATAGCTTTTCTAATGTCTTCAGGCATTTCTTGTCTATTTGCCTTATACGCTTCAAAAACTTCTCCTCTATCTGATCCTCCAGGTGGATCAAAAACTACTCCAATATGACTTGGTTGATGATTATTTAACACTTCTAGTAAACTATTGCAAAATCCAAAAATTGAGGACGTGTTTAAACCTTTTGAATTTATTCTTGGATTTTTTATAAAAGCAAAATGTGCTCTGTAGATTAATGCATATGCATCTAATAAAAAAAGTTTCTTGTCCATATTTAAATGTTGTAGATGTAGCTTGTAACAGTTTGACCAACTGCTTTTAGTGTTGCCTTATTAATAATATCCATATTATCTAGGTGTGTATGATGGAATTTACCAAAATCAAATCTTCCTGTTAGAGGTCTTACATCATAGTGAATTATGTCTAGAGTTGGTATTTGAGAAAGCTGATTAATATAAGTGTGGTCATCTGTAATTGGAGGTGCAATTTTTTTTCGAAAATATTTACTGTATCCTAAGAAGTCTGCTAATTTCCATAGACGATTAAGGTGGTATCCGGCAAATTTTCTAGAAATTTCCTCTTTTGGGAAAACTGCATTTTGCGCACCAACCATATCCAATAATATTCCAAAATCAGGTTTTTTATAACTGCTTTTTAAGTTGTAACACCAATATTGAGAACCTAGACACCATGTATCATTCATACTCTGTAAATCAAAAAAGGAATTATTGGTATTAGGAGCTCCATAGTCTTCAACGTCAAAAAAGATAATTTCTATTCCTATTTTAATACTGTCTCTTTTTAATATTCGAGCTATTTCTAAAATAACACCAACTCCGCTAGCTCCATCATTAGCTCCAATTATCGGTTGGTTTATGTTTACTGAATCTCTGTCTGCAAAAGGTCTTGTATCCCAATGTGCACAAAGCATAACTTTTTTCTTCGCTGATGGATTGAGTGAACCAATTATGTTTCTAACAGGTAAAACTTTGCCATTGAATGCTGTAACTTCACCTATTTGTTCATTTGTTTGGTAGCCTAATAATTTTAATTTACTAACCAACCAATCGCCGCATTTGCGATGCTCTTTTGTGTTTGGAACTCTTGCGCCAAAACTTACTTGTTTAGCAATATATTTATATGCACTGTCTGAAATAAATTCCCCGCCCTTTAACCAATTTGAAGATTTGACTTCATTTTTTATTGTCAATGTTTTTTCTTGTTCATTACAACCAAAAATAAAAAATAAGGCAGCTACTAAAATTAGTTTTAAATTACAGTTAAACATTGGGGGGAAATTATACTTACACATTGCTAAAATAAATAAGTTCAACTTAATCTATATCCAATAGTGAAAATAATTAAAATTAAATCGTAATTTAAAAAATTAATCTTTATCATTAGTGAAATTATACTCTAGAAAACAACGTTGGAAAAAATTTTTAATCCTTTTAGGGTTAGTTATTATTGGAGTTATATTCTATTTTACTTCAATAGTTGTTGAGAATGTAAAAAAAGCTGAGTTAGAGAAAATTAATTTATGGAGTGAAGCGATTAAGAAAAAGGCTGAATTAGTTAAATTAACTAATGCAGCTTTTGATGAGTTAGCAGAAAATGAGAGAAATGAAGCTAGGTTATGGGCTACTGCTACAGAAAAACTAAATAATCCAAATACTGATTTCTCTTTAGCTCTTGAAATTATAAAAAATAACAAAAACATCCCAGTTATAGCAACTGATGAAAATGGGGTTTATTATTCTCATAAAAACTTTAGTATTAAACAACAAATTTCCAAACAAAATTTCCAAAATCAGATTGATTCAATTTGTGAAGTTTGGTCTAAACAAAAAGATATTCCAATAGTAATTAATTATTCTAAAAATAGACAACAGAGGATATTTTATTCAAATTCGCAAAAATATTTTCAATTACAATTTTTAAGAGATTCACTTCTTTCATCATTTTCAAATGAAATTATGAATAACATTGCTCAGCTTCCGGTCATTTTTTGGAGCATTGAAGGAGATTCATTGATTGCATCGAACATTGTCAGTTCTAAAACAACAAATTATGAGTTAGAGAAAACGAAAAATAATATGATTAAAGAAAATAAACCTGTATCTATCTCACTCGGACTTAATCATAACGGACTAATATATTATAATAATTCAAAAATATTATTTCAGTTACAGTATTTTCCGCCTTTTACTTTGTTAATCATTTCCTTGTTTTTACTTATTTCTTATTTGACATTTAGTTCATTTAGAAAAGCTGAACAAAATCAAGTATGGGCGGGAATGGCTAAGGAGACAGCACATCAGCTAGGTACTCCTCTTTCTTCTTTACAAGGTTGGATAGAAATATTGAAAGATGAAGATATTGGAAAATTGGAAGCATTTTCTGAAATGGAAAAAGACATAAATCGTTTGACTATGGTTAGTCAAAGGTTTTCTAAAATAGGATCTTCAATAGAATTAATTAAAACAGACCTACTATTGTTTTTTAATACTTATTTAGAATACATGCAAAAGCGCATTCCTAGAACCATTTTAATTAATACAAATTTGGGAAATGATTCGATTTTTGTAATGTTAAATACTCCTCTTTTTAGTTGGGTTATTGAGAATGTGATGAAAAATGCTGCTGATGCAATGAATGGTACTGGCGAGTTAAAAATTACTCTTGTTAAGTTAGATGATAATGCGCAAGTTCTAATTGGAGATAATGGTAAAGGAATTCCTTCATCTATTCACAAAACTATTTTTGAACCTGGATATACAACAAAAGAAAGAGGATGGGGTTTAGGACTTTCCTTAGCTAAGAGAATTGTTGAAGGTCATCACAAGGGTAAAATCCATGTAAAACAAAGTAAAAAAGATAAAGGAAGTACAATAGAGATATTAATTCCATTTATTAAATAAAAGACTTGACACTATTTCTTAATTAGCTTATTTGTTTTTATACTTTTGCCCTTAAATATATAATCACAAAAAATCATGAATATTCAAAACGTTTTAAATTCATTAGGTATACAATCTAGCAATAATGGAGCTGCAATTGGTGGTCAATGGTTAGCAACAACAGGGAATACTATTACTTCTATTTCACCAGTTGATGGGAAAGTAATAGGAACAGTAACAGCAGCAACAGAAAAGGATTATGAAGCATGTATTAAAGCTGGGCAGGAAGCTTATATAAATTGGAGAATGCTTCCAGCGCCACAGAGAGGTGAAATTGTTAGACAGTTTGGAGAGGCATTAAGAGAAAAAAAAGATAATCTAGGTGCTTTAGTTTCATATGAAATGGGTAAATCTTATCAAGAAGGATTGGGTGAAGTTCAAGAAATGATCGATATATGTGATTTTGCTGTTGGATTGTCAAGGCAACTACATGGTCTTACAATGCATTCCGAAAGGCCCATGCATAGAATGTATGAGCAATATCATCCTTTAGGAATCGTGGGAATTATTTCTGCATTTAATTTTCCAGTTGCTGTTTGGGCGTGGAATACAGCTTTAGCATGGATTTGTGGAGATGTTTGTATTTGGAAACCCTCTGAAAAAGCACCTTTATGTGCTATTGCTTGTCAAAAAATTATGGCAGAGGTTTTAAAGAAAAATAATTTAGATGGTGGTATATGTACTCTTGTAATTGGAGAGGCAGAATTAGGAAGAATGCTTTCAGCAGACAAAAGAGTTCCTTTAATTTCAGCTACTGGTTCTACTAGAATGGGTAAATCTGTTGGAAAGGTTGTAGGAGAAAGGTTAGGAAAGTCTTTGCTAGAACTTGGTGGTAATAATGCTGTTATTTTAACACCAGAAGCAGATTTAAAAATGGTAATTCCAGCTTTAGTTTTTGGTGCAGTGGGAACAACAGGCCAAAGATGTACATCTACTAGAAGACTTATTATTCATGATAGTATTTATGAAAATGTAAAAAATGCAATTGTTAATGCTTATGGTCAGCTACAAATAGGTGATCCATTGGATGAATCTAATCATGTTGGACCATTAATAGATCAAGATGCTGTTCAGATGTATTTAAATGCAATTGAATCTGCTAAAAATGAAGGAGGAAATATAATTGTTGAGGGAGGTAAACTAGTTGGTGCTGGTTATGAGAGCAACTGTTATGTTAAACCAGTTATTATTGAAGCTGAAAACCATTTTAAGATTGTTCAACATGAAACATTTGCACCGATTTTATATTTAATTAAATACAGTGGTGATGTAAATGAGGCAATTTCAATTCAAAATAATGTTCCACAAGGATTATCTTCTGCAATAATGACAACCAACATGAGAGAGCAAGAGGCATTTTTATCTCATGCTGGATCAGACTGTGGTATCGCAAATGTAAATATTGGAACTTCGGGTGCTGAAATTGGTGGTGCTTTTGGAGGTGAAAAAGAAACTGGAGGAGGTAGAGAATCTGGATCAGACGCATGGAAAGTTTATATGAGAAGACAAACTAATACTATTAATTGGGGAACATCACTTCCTCTGGCTCAAGGAATAAAATTTGAGTTGTAAATCAATGATAACCTAAATTTTCTCTTATTCTTTTTAAGGTGGCATTTGCCACCTTTTTTGCTCTTTGACCACCTTCAATTAAAATTTTTTCAACTTCATTAGGGTGTTCGTTAAAATATTTAAACTTCTCTCTTTGTGTAGAAAATTTATCAATGATAGCTTCAATAAGTTCTTTTTTAGCATGGCCCCAACCATAACCCCCAGCAAGGAGTTTTGTGGCCATTTTTTTAGAGTCTTCATTTGAAGAGATTAACTGAAATAATTTATAAACGGTTGAAGAATTTGGGTCTTTAGGATCCTCTAATGGGGTATTGTCTGTAACTATATTTTTATTAACTAACTTTTTTATAGAACTAGGATCAGTAAAAATATCAATGATATTATTTCTTGATTTACTCATTTTCTCTCCGTCAGTGCCAGGAATTAACTGGGCATCTTCTTGAATTATTGATTTTGGTAAAACAAATACTTCTCCAAGTTTATGGTTAATTCTTGAAGCTACGTCTCTAGCCATTTCTAAATGTTGTAACTGATCTCTTCCAACAGGAACATAATCTGCATCATAAAGTAGTATATCCGCGGCCATTAACATTGGATAAACAAAAAGACCCGAATTTACATCCTCTAATCTGTCAGACTTGTCCTTAAAAGAATGCGCTAGTTTAAGTCTTTGAAAAGGGTAATAGCAGTTAAGATACCAAGCAAGTTCAGTACATTCAGGTACGTCTGATTGTCTATAAAAGGTAGTTCTTTTAGGATCTAATCCGCAAGCAAGCCAAGCTGCAGCTACTTGAAAAGTGTTTTGTTGAAGTTCTTTTGGATCTTTTATTTGGGTTAAAGAATGAAGATCTGCAATAAACAGAAATGATTCATTTTCAGATTTGTTAGCTAATTCAATAGCTGGGATTATTGCTCCTAAAACATTTCCCAAATGGGGTCTTCCCGTACTTTGAATTCCTGTTAATATTCTTGGCATTATTAGTGATTTTAGCTACAAGTATATTAGAAAAATATAAATCAATTAAATTTTAATATTAAAACCATTTTAAAATCTTTTTTCCAAAAACAAAAAAAACCATTTTTACCCAAAGTAAAACAAGTAAAGGAAAAACTAAAACTACTAAAGGGTTATAATTTATTGATTTAATAAATTCAAAATGTATGAAGTGCATTATGGCTCTAGTCATCCCACAACCATAACATTCTAGATCAAAAAAAAGTACAGAAAGGCATACCGTTTGACCAGAATCAAAGTAAGTAGGCGGAAGAATAAAAAGTATAATTGGTATTGAAAATAAAATTGATAGGGATAAAATCTTGACCTTTAAGTTATTAAAGTATTTTATCAGCATAACCTTTACCATTTTTAGGTTGTAAATCACCAGTTAGAAACAGTATGCCATCAACTAACCAACCAATTCCACAAAGACCAAAGGTTAATAAGTAGAGTACGCCTATTCCAACGTGACCTAAATAAAATCTATGAACTCCTATAGCTCCTAAAAAAAACCACAATCCTATAGCAATTGCTTGACTTTTTTGACCTTCAACCGTGCCATCATTATTGTTGTTATTCATCTGTGGACTATTCATTACTTGGCTAGTTCCATTGGCATATTTAATTTTAAAAACAGATGAAAGTGATTTTGTAAAAGTTGGGCCATCAATGTTATCACAGTTTTTGTATTTAATTTCGTATGGCGTTATTTCGAGAATTTTTACGGTTAGTTCAGTTCCGTCAGTCATAATCAACTCGTCACATCCTGATAAAATTGTGTTAATAATTGATTCATTTTTTATAGCTAATTTTGAGATTTTTTTTGAAACTTTTTTGACTTTATTATCACTGACTTTGATATTACTGTTAGTAATGTAGGTTTGTATTAGTTTTTCAATATCATTAGTCTGAGAAAAATCAAAATCTTTTGATGAAACTATATCATTTAGTGAAGGTGTATTATTTAAATTAGTCTTTTCAATTTGTCTTTTTACAAGTTGGCTAAAATCTATTACTTTATTTTCATTATAGTTTTTATGTTTTATTTTCCCGTATTTTTTTAAACTATAGCCTTTGGTATACTTTCTTTTCTGAATTCGTTTGTTTGAGACGACATCATTTGAAGATGAACAGGAAAAGAAAAATAATGATATAAGTAAATATAAAAGTTTATTTCTCATTTTATTAGGTTTAAAACTTAAATAATTAATCGATGGTTTTAATTACAAAGAGGGCTCAGATAAGCCCTCTTTGTAGTAATGAACAGAAAACTATCTTCCGGTTACAATTGTTTTGTATTTAGAGACAAAAAGTCCACCATAGACTTGGTAATCAACCGAACCAACTTCTGTTATCCCTCCATTTTTAGCTGCGGTTTGAATACTCAAATCCATATTCATTGGTTTTATGAAACCTAAAAATACAGATGCACTAGCTTCGCCTGTTTTTTCTCCTATAACGTTATCAGTAACTAAAACAGGTGTTGTAACTGAACATGAACTAAAAGCAAAAATTCCAATTGCTATTAGTATTATTTTATTTATTTTTTTCATGGTTTTTATATTTTACTCACCTGTTACGATGATAGATTTTTTAGAAAAAAGTATAAAGTTCTGAGATTTATGATCTACAGTAGCAATTTTTGTAATTCCGCCGTTTTTAGCAGCATTAGCAATTGTATAGTTTTTACCACCTAACACAAGTCCGTTTGATAAAATTGTATTAGTTCCCGAACCAAAAGAAGGTGTTGAGAATAGACAAGTAGCTTCAGCTACTCCAGTTTTTGATCCAATCCTGTTATTTGTTGCAGTTACAGGAGTGGTTATTGAGCATGATGCTAACATTCCGGCAGCAGCAATTATTGTAAGTAATTTTTTCATAGTCATAAGTTTTACTCCCCTGTTACGGTGATTTTAGTTTGGAAAAATATTAAATAGTTTGTCATTTTAATTTCGGTTGTACCAACTTTAGAGATATTTCCATTCTTGCATGCAGTAGCATATGAAATATCCTGGTTTCCAAATAATTTAGTTTTAGCTACTCCAGTCTTGTTCCCCACAGGGTTATTTGTACATGAAATAGTATGACTAATCGTACAACTTGAAAGAAATGCTAATCCTAAAAATAGGGTGATAATTTTTTTCATATTATAAGTTTAAGTTTATTGTTTAAAATTAATAAAAATTAACAACTTTAAATTTTAAAACGAAAAAATTTTAAATCTTGAGTAAATTAAAATCATATTTCTATTTTTTTTATGTAGTATTTGTATACACAATATTCTGTCTGTTATTAGCCCCCTTTATCTATTTTTTAGTAAGAGGTAAAAGAAAATTCAAAAATGCCAAAAGAATAAAAATATTTTGGGCAAAGAGCATGACTTATGCTTTTGGAATATCAATAAAAAAGACCTATATAAAAACGTTAAATCGTAATGATAAATATATAATTTGTGCTAATCATAAGTCATATTTAGACATTTTGTTAATGTATTTAATTATTGACAACGACTTTGCTTTTTTGGGGAAATCAGAGATTTTAAAGTATCCAGTTATAAGAATTTTTTTTAAAAGAGGCATTGATATCCCAGTCTTTAGAGATAATAGGATAAAAGCTGCTCATAGTTTAGAACTAGCAAAAAAGGAAATAAAAAGAGACAGGAGTATTGTTATTTTTCCTGAGGGTGGTTGGGATAATTCAGAAAATGAAATGAGAAAATTTAAAAACGGAGCATTTAAATTAGCCATCGAAACAGGTACTTCAATTTTACCAGTTACTTTTAAAAATAATTACGATATATTTACTGATCTTTCGGATTTGGAGAGAAATTCAAAACCAGGTTTAGCTAATATTGTTGTTCATGAACCTATTGAAACAAAAAATTTAACAATAAAAGATTTAGTATCTTTGAAAAATCAAACTTTTAATATAATTTACAAAGAGCTTAAAGGTGGTTATAGATAAAGAAATAATATTGAAACTAGCAAATCTTTCAAAACTTAAGTTTTCAGATTTAGAAATGGAATTGATTACCAAAGATATGAATAAAATGGTTGATTTTATTAATCAACTAGAGGAAGTCAACACTGATGGAATTAGACCACTTATTCATATGAACGAGGAGTTCAATAATCTAAGGGAAGATGAAGTAAAAGGAATGTTAGATCAATTAGACGCGTTATCAAATAGTCCAATCAAAGACTCTACATACTTTAAATTACCTAAAGTATTAGATAAAAGTTAGCAGTACTCATTAAAAGCTTCCATCAAGTTTTCAGCAATAGCTTCAGCGGGTTTCCCTTCAATATGATGCCTTTCTACAAAATGAACTAATTGACCGTCCTTAAATAAAGCCATACTTGGAGATGATGGGGGATAAGGCAAACAATATTTTCTTACTTGGTTTGTAGCCTCTACATTGAATCCCGCAAATACAGTTAAAATTTCATCGGGTGTTATTTTATTGGTAATCGCCATTTTAGCTGCAGGCCTAGCATTTCTTGCAGCACAACCACAAACAGAATTGATAACAACTAATTTAGTTCCTTTGGTAGTATTTAAGTGGTTATCAACTTCATCAGAGCTTGTTAACGATTTAAAACCTTTTGAGGTTAATTCTTCAATAAATGGAGTTACAATTTCGGCAGGGTACATAAAATAATTTTTGGCAAACTTAAATAAATATTTGATTTTAATGTAATTGTAAAGGTTAAAGATTATTAATCCTATTATCTTTTTTCTTTAAAAAAATCTTTTAATAATTTGCTACATTCATCTTCTAATATCGCACCAATTACTTTAGTCTTAGGATGAAGAGCATTTTTTGTTTGTGATAAATATCCTCTTTTATTATCCTTTGCACCGTAAACTATTGTTCCAAGTCTTGTCCAAAATGTAGCACCAGCACACATTAGACAAGGTTCAAGAGTAACATATAGAGTACAATCGTTTAAGTATTTGCTTTGAAGATATTTGCTTGCTAATTTTAAAACTTGCATTTCAGCATGTGCTGTAAAGTCAGTCAATTTTTCACATCTGTTATGTGCTTTTGCAATGATTTTATTTTTAAATACAATTATTGCACCAACAGGAACTTCATCATTACTATTTGCTAATAATGCTTGTTCAATAGCTATATTCATATAATAATTATGCTCTGTTAATGTCATTTATTATTGATTTGATTCAAAATTAACAGAAAAATTAAATAAATTTGAGGTAGAAATATTTACAAATTAAAAATTAAATTATGTCATTTGAATTACCTGATTTAAACTATAGTCATGATGCATTAGAGCCTCATATTGATGCCAAAACTATGGAAATTCACCACGGGAAACACCACGCTGGTTATACTACTAAGTTAAATGCAGCTTTGGAGGGAACTGATAAATCTGAAAAGTCTATTGATGAAATAATGCTTACATTAGATATGTCTAACGGAGCATTAAGAAATAATGGTGGAGGATATTATAATCACTGTCTTTTTTGGAAAGTCATGTCACCTAATGGTGGAGGTAATCCATCTGGGTCATTAGCTGAAGCTATTGAAAGAGATTTTGGCTCTTATGAAGAGTTTAAAAATACTTTCTCTAACGCCGCGGCCACACAATTTGGCTCTGGATGGGCTTGGCTATGTGTACATCCTGGAGGAAAATTAGAAGTGTGTTCTACGCCAAATCAAGATAATCCAATGATGCCTGGCGTAGGCTGTGGTGGAGTTCCAATTCTAGGAATCGATGTTTGGGAGCACGCATATTATCTAAATTATCAAAATAGAAGACCTGATTATATTGAAGCTTTTTTTAATGTACTTAATTGGAGTGAAGTCCAAAGTAGGTATGAAAGCGGAAAATAAAGTCTTTACAAATCTTTGAAATTAAGCCACTTTACGTGGCTTTTTTTTATTCTTTTTAAAATATGCGTTTAGAAGAATTGACCCTACTAAAATTGATGATCCAAAGTAAAAATTAAGGCTCATAACTTCTGATTTTTTAAAAATTAATACTGCAAGTACAATAGCATAAATGGGCTCGAGATTTACTGAAAGATTAACGGTGTATGCAGGAATAAATTTCATGACATAGACACCAATTAAAAAAGCAAAAGAGGTGCAAATTATTCCTAATATTAGAAGCCAAAGAAGTTGATTAAGTGAAAGAGAAAGCTCGCTTATCACCAACTGCTTTGTTGAAATGAAAATTAATGAAATTATTAAAAATCCTCCAAATAATTCATAAAGAGATATTATTGCAGAATCATTTTTTTGCACCAATACTGAGTTAATTACTGAAAAAAATGCTGCTAAAAGTGCTGATGCAAGTGCTAGGCCAATAGCTATTTTGTGATTAGGATTAGTTGAATAATCTAGGTCGTTCACGATTATAATTATACCTAGAACTACTAACACACCAGTTATTAATTCTTTTGCAATAAATTTTTTCTTAGTAACTATTGGTTCAACAAATGACGTGAACAGTGCAGTAGTTGACATAAATACTAGGGCTATTGATACATTTGATAATGCGATTGCTTCAAAAAAACAATACCAATGTAAGGCAATTAGTACTCCGTTTCCAAATAATTTTAAGAAAGTGGATTTAGAGACAGTCAGTTTTTTTTTAATCAGAATAAGGTAGATTAGAAGAGTTATCCACCCAATTAACATTCTCCAGAAAACAACTTCATTAGCGTTAAGTCCAGATAAGTCTAAAGTTTTTCCAATTATCCCTGTAAATCCCCATATTATAATAGTAAAATGTAACATTATATGATATTTGTATTTTGTTATCATTGTTATTGTTTGAAAAACATTAAATGGAATTTAAATAAAGAAGATTTTATTTTTCATTCCATTATATTGGAAAATATTTAACTTAGGGCTATTAATTTTACATGAAAGTAGTTAGATTATTAATTAGTATTATTTTTTTATTGGCTTTTTTTACAAATTGTAAAAAAGAAGAGGTTGATCTTTCTCTGTTAACGGCCAATCATAGTATTGCAATTCCTTTAGTTGGGGGTGAAATAAGTGTTGAAGATATGCTTGAGACTGATACTGATACCGTAATTAGTCAACTTTCTGATGGGTCATTATTCTTAGCATATGACAATGAAGAAATTTCATTTCCAATTGATTCTTTAGGAATTTCAATTCCAGATATTAATTTTAATGAATCAATAAATCCTAACCAAACAGGTTCTGACATTCCTTCTTTTAGTGATGTAATTGAATTATCTCAATCTGAAACCCAATTATTTAATTTTGAATTTAATGGCGTTACACCAGAGCTAAAGACAATAGAATTATCTAGTGGGATTTTAAACCCTAGAATAGTAAACAATATGTCTCACGATATAGAAGTCATAATCAAAATCCCTTCACTTTCATTAAATGGTATTATTTATTCAGATACTTTACCTGCAGCTGCAGGACAAGAGGCTAACACATCAAAGGGTTTAATCGATTGGGATCTTGACCTTACTCTTGGAGACCTGCTTTATAATCAAATTGTAGTTGAGGTTGAATTTAAAGTAGTGGGTTCAGGAAGTTCTTTAACAACATCTGATAATTTTGAGTTAGATTTAAAATTATTAAACTTAGACTACAACACCATTGAAGGAGATCTTAAAAATCATAGATTTGATTTAGACTTAATTGACATCTCTCTTGATATTTTTGATAATTCTTCTTCTGCAATCAATTTTCAATTAACAAATCCCGAAATAAATTTTGAAATTTCAAATGGTATTGGTCTCACTACTTTTTTAGGAATGGACACAATGTATTACGAAGATTTATCGGGGATTAAAATTGATGATATTGAATATGACTCTTCTGCAAGTAATTTGCAAGTTGCCCCATTTTACTTTCCAGCACTAACTTCATCATCATCGTCTATTTCTATTAATAAAAATAACAGTACAATTTCTGAATTAATTAACAACGTCCCCAAAAGACTTCTTGCACAACCATTTTTAGAAATTAATCCTGATACAAATTCTACAAATAATAATGTTATTACAAAGGGAAATGGTGAGGTTTCATTTTCTAGTGAAATTTTACTTCCACTTGAAGGTTATGCCGGCGGATGGAATATGGGGGACACTCTAGAGTTTGATTTTAAAGTGGATAGTCTATTTACTGACAACACCTCAATTGATAGTACAGAAATTAAGTTTAGAACAACAAATGGTTGGCCCATAGATTTGACATTAACGATTGAATTGTACGACGCTGATCCTAGAGAAGACCCCTCATTAAGCCCTATTACTTCAATCGCCAATCAAGAAATAATTCTTGAATCAGGAATTGTAGATCCATCTACTGGAAAAGTTTCATCATCTACCGTCAAGAATACTGTTTTAGAGTGCAACTATGAATGTGTTCAGTCACTAAACCAAACTAAATTTATTATTATTTCGGCTGCAGCAAGTACGGAAAATTATAACAATCAACAGTCGGTTAAGGTTTACAACGATTACAATTTAAAATTAGACATGGCTTTATTAGTTACTGGAAAAATATTTTAATGAGAAAATTAATTTACATATTTATAATTTTAATTTTTGGCAAGCTTAACGCTCAACAGGACTTTATTCTCTACCATATGCCCTCTATACCGCAGATCACTCAAGTTGATCCAGCGTCTATTCCAGACTCCAAGTTAGATATTGGTATACCTGGTTTGTCAAGTATTTACGGATCAATGTTCAACACCGGATTTTCTTTCGGAGATATCTTTACTATTAAAGATGGAGTGCCCTTTCCAAATATTAATTTTGTTACTGATGACAAGAAAATGAAGGACAATAACTTCTTTATTTTAAATGGTAGCCTCGATCTAATTTTCTTAGGATTTAAGAAGGGAAATAATTTTTACTCTTTCAATGTAACAGAAAAATTTGATTTTACTTTTAATTACCCTAGAGACCTTGTTACAATGATTTTGGAAGGTAACGGTAACAATCTTTTGGGTAAAAGAGCATCTTTTGATGGATTAGGAATTGATTTTACTCATTGGAGAGAATACGCAATTCATTGGGTCCATGATGTTGACCATAAATTTTCTTACGGAGCTAGAATAAAATATTTATATGGCATGGAAAATTTTTCTACTGATGTAAGTAAGATGGGAATTACAACCGATGCTAATACACATGCTCTTACTTTTGATATGAATTTTGATGTAAGAACTTCTGGCTTACCAGTCGTTAATCTTGGTGATGGATTTAGTGCTATTGGAGCAATTGACTCTACAAATGAAGAATTAGCTGGTCTAGGTTTTGAAAATGGTCTAGGTTTTGAAAATATTAATAATTATTTGTTTGGAAGAAAAAACACAGGTGCCGCTGTTGATTTAGGGTTTAATTACCATCTAAATGACAAGGTACTTCTTGAAGCCTCAGTTTTGGATTTAGGTCGTATTTTTTGGAAAGATTTTACAGCTAACTCAAGACTTGACGAGTGGCAATATACCTATAATGGTATACAAAATCCTTTAACTATTTTTGGTCAAGGTACAGGAATAGAAAATTTAAAAACAATTTTGGAAGACTCAATTGAAGCTTCTTTAAAGGACAATTATAATTATGAAGCTAACACGCCATCAAGTTTTTATAAAACTTGGTTAAGAACAAAAATGTATGCATCTGTTGAATTTGTTGTTGATCACAATAATTTTGTATCGCTCAGCTTTTATAATTCATTTGTTAGGAAAAGATGGAGAAGAGGTTTGGGAATTGCATATAATTACCATTTAGGGAATTTTTTAGCAGCTACCGCTAGTTACTCAATTTATAACAGGAGCTACTCAAATTTAGGATTTGGACTTTCTTTAACTCTTGGCCCATTTGAAATTTATGCTCTATCAGATAATGTTTTAGCATTTGGTTTATTTAATCCAATTAAAAATTTCTCTCAGCCTACTAGCGATGGTACAATAATGGTAGACACTAGAAATGTTAGAAATGGACAATTTAGATTTGGTATGAACTTAACTTTTGGAAGAGAAAAGATGAATAAAAATCCGGAGGATCCAAATCGTGCGTCATCAACTACCTCAAATGAAAAATCTACCACTGATAAAGAGTCTAATAGTTCTCAGTCTAAACCTGAGAAAACTAAGGCTACAAATTCCACTAGAGAACCTGAACCTGCACCTGTAAAAAGAACTGATTATAATGAAAAGGGAAAGGGAGAGAAGAAGAATGACTCAAAAAAAGTAGAAAAAACTAATTACAATAAAGAAAGTAGCAAAAAGAAGAAGAATAAAAATAAGAGAAAAGGTCCACTTGTTCCTAAAGTTGAAGAAACTGTTCCAAAAGGTAAAACTTTCAGAAAGGTGTCTAAGAAGTTATAAAGCTACTTTGTACTTGTATATAATTAATATGTTGAAGATTTTACTTCAAATAATTAATATAGAACTGTTTATTAATAATGAAAAAGGTAAAATTAATTTGGGATTTTAGAGGAGAAAATACATTTAATATGGCTACTCATTATAATAAGCATTTGGTTGAATTTTTTGATGCTAAAAAAATAAATTTATTTAAATCAGGGGTTGATAAAATGAGTGACTACTATCACATTACATATGCAATTATTGAAGAAAAAGATGTTAACGTTGTAAAGCATCTTTTAAAGCCTCATAGAGCTTTATTGGTTGATAACTGATTATTAAATTTAGTAATTAGTTAAAAAGTGGGCTTAATTTTTTAAGGAAGTGGATTTTAAAATTATTTCACATAAAGATATTAATATTGAAAAATGGGACAAATTATTACATCCAATTGATGCGATAGAAAGTCAATATACAACATATAGTTTTATTACATCAGCTTCAAAAAAATGGAGTGCTTTTGTTCTTGATGACTATGTGTCAGCTTTCCCCTTTGTACATGAAAATAAAATGGGATATGAAAAAGTATTCCAACCCTTTTTTACTCGGAACTTCACATTTATTGGAGAAATTAATGATGAATTTATCAATAGTGTATTTCATTATTTATCACAAAATTTCAAGTATTTAAATATAAACCTACCTTATAAATTAGACTATTCATTTTTAAATCACAAAAAGTTTATTTACCAAAAATTAGATTTAAATAAAAGTTATAAATCATTACATAATTCATTTTCAAAGAATACACAACGAATAATAAATAAATCAAGAAATTTACTCATAGAAGAATCATCAAATTTGGATGGTTTTATTCAACTTTTTAAAAGTACTGTTGGCGATAAACTAAATTATAAAACAGCCAATTATTCTTCATTGTCTTCAATTATTAAAAATGGGATATTAAATAAAAAAATTAATTTTTTACAAATTAAAAATGATCATGAAGTTCTTGGTTATGCAATATTCTTTATACATAAAAATGTAATTAATTTTCTTAAAGGAGCAGTTAATAAAAATGGCAGAAAATTGGGAGCAATGTACATGTTAATTAATCATTGTATTTTAAAAAATGCCGGCTCTAGTAAACAATTAGATTTTGGAGGTTCAAATATTAGTAGTGTTGCAGAGTTTTACAGGAAATTTGGAGCGGTTGATGTGGAATATTACAATCATTATTATGATCATCTTCCTTCGATATTTAATAAGTTGAAAAATATAAAATCTTTGCTCGAAAAATGACAAATAAAAAGTATACGCAAATAATATTTATTCTTTCATTACACTTTTTGTGCATAAAATATATCTTTTCTCAGTCCGATACTATTGATTGTAATAATGTGACCTATTTAGAGGATACGTTCCATGTTTCTTTGAATAATAATATGATTTCAAACACAATTTTTTACAATGATTCTATAAGTATGATTTATCCAAATCATTGTTTAATACTGGAAGATAGTTCATTGATAACCGTAAGATACTTTACAGGCCTTTTTAACACGGGATTTGACTGTCATATATTCACACACCTTACACAAAATTCAACACGTGATACTTTAGATTTTGATTTCATGGTGACATTTAATTCCAATAATTTTACTAATAATACTGTAGTAAATGGAAATTTAGTATTGTCTGATGATAATTCAACTTGTGTAAATCCAGTAAGTATTATTCTTCAAAATGAAGTGTTGGGTACTTCAGCTTCACCATGTGTTTACAGAAATAAAAGATTAATTAAAACAGTTGATTTTCTTGGAAGAGAAATAAAACCAAAACCTAATATTCCATTGATTAAAATCTATGATGATGGTAGTATTGAAAGAAAGATTGTAATAGAATAGGGACAGCCTGTAATTTTTTAATTACTCAACAGTAACTGACTTAGCCAAATTTCGAGGTTGATCTACATTACATTCTCTCATTACAGCTATATGATAACTCAATAATTGAAGAGGAACAGTAGCCAAAAGCGGAACTAATAATTCATCACATCTAGGTATCTGAATATAGTGGTCGGCAATTTTTTTAACTTCTTTATCTCCTTCACTAACAATTGCTATTATCTTTCCTTTTCTTGCTTTTACCTCTTGTATATTAGAAACAATTTTCTCATAACTAGAATCTTTTGTGGCTATAACAAAAACAGGCATTTCTTCGTCTATTAGAGCGATTGGACCATGCTTCATTTCCGCTGCCGGATATCCTTCAGCATGTATGTATGAAATTTCTTTTAATTTCAAGGCTCCTTCCAATGCAAGAGGGAAATTAATTCCTCTTCCTAAGTACAACGCATTTGTTGATTCATGATATATTTTAGCAATTTTTTCAATTTTTTTATCTTGCTTAAGAACAGTTTTCAATTTTTTTGGGATTGAACTCATCTCAACAACTAATCTGTTGAATTTTTCAAGACTTATAGTACCTTTTCTTTTGCCAATCATCATAGCCATCAATGTAAGAATAGTCACTTGTGCAGTAAACGCTTTTGTTGATGCAACCCCAATTTCAGGTCCCGCATGGGTGTAGGACCCACAATCTGTTTCCCTAGAAATTGAGCTGCCAACAACATTACAAATTCCAATTATGGTAGCTTTTCTTTCTTTGGCTAGTTTTATTGCAGCTAAAGTATCAGCAGTTTCGCCCGATTGAGAAATTGCGATAACAACATCATTTTCATTAATAATTGGATTTCTGTACCTAAACTCCGAAGCATATTCTACTTCAACAGGAATTCTTGCAATTTCCTCGAAAAGATATTCTCCAACTAAGCCAGCGTGCCACGATGTTCCGCAAGCCACAAAAATTAATCTATTTGCATTAATTAGTTTTTCTTCATATTTTTTAATTCCTCCAAGACTGACTTCACTTTTTGAAACACTAATTCTCCCCCTCATAGAATCTAAAATTGACTGAGGCTGCTCATAGATTTCTTTAAGCATAAAATGATCATATCCACCTTTTTCCAGAGCTTCAAGTTGCATTTCAAGTTCTTGTATGTAAGGTGTTTTATTTTCGTTGCCAATAGTTTTTAGAGTCAGTCCGTCTTTAATATTTAAAAGTGCAATTTCTTCATCTTCTAGGTACACCACATTTTTTGTGTATTCTACTATTGGAGTAGCGTCAGAAGCTAAAAAATATTCGCCTTCACCAATTCCAATTACTAAAGGACTTGATTTTCTTGCTGCAATAAGTTCATTGGGGTTTTCCTTATCTAACACTACAATCGCATATGCACCAACCACTTCTGTTAAAGCTAATCTAACTGCTTCAAAAAGTGATAATTTACTATTTTGTTGAACTTCTTCGATAAGGTGTACAAGAACTTCTGTGTCAGTCTCACTTAAAAATTGATGCCCTCTTTTTTCAAGTTCTGTTTTTAAAATTGCATAATTTTCTATTATACCATTATGAACCAAACTTATTCTTTTATTGCCAGATTGATGCGGATGTGCGTTAATATTGTTAGGTAGTCCATGGGTTGCCCACCTAGTATGTCCAATCCCAATAGTTCCTAAAATATCTTTTTTTTCTGCAAATGTTTCAAGGCCATTAACTTTTCCCTTTTGCTTATATATATTGACTTGTTTTTTATTGTGTATGGCTATTCCAGCACTATCATAACCTCTGTACTCTAGCCTTTTAAGCCCTTTTAAAACGATTTCGTAAGCGTTTTTATTTCCTAAGTAAGCTACTATTCCACACATTTATTTAATATTTTGTATAAGTAATTATTGCTTTTGCTTTATCTTTATTTACAGAATTAAAGCCATTTAGTACAGTCCTATTTGCAGTAATTCCTCCTCCAGCTGGGAAAATTTTCAATGTGTCATTTGCTATTTTATCAGACATAATTTCGTTTACGTGTCGTGTAATATTAAAGCTGTAGCTGTTGGTCGATGTATTAAATTCACCGCCAATTTTACCATCAAAAAAATCTGGTAGAAATTCATATTCATTTTCAGAACTACGTCTTGATAAAAATAGATTATTAGATGGGTTAAATTCATCAAATGAATACCTTTCGCAAGGTAGGATAACCTCTGCCTTATTAATTATAATGTTCTGAGATTTAAGATCATCTAATCCAGGAATGATAAAAACACTATTTAAACCTCCTAAAGCTTGAATAAAAAATTGGCTCTGTCCTAGATGAGGTTCTGAAATTGCTTGTTCTATAATAGTTCCTTGATAATTATGAGTTACATTATGAAAAAATGCACAATTTGAATTGATATTAAAGTCAAAGTCAAGTGTGTCATGTTCACTGATTGAACCCGTAGTGTCCCTGTAAAACATTTTTATTTTGGAATATGAATTTTGCATGTCAATGTAGTATAATCCCCCGTTAAATTGATTGTCAGAACTAATCTTGATACCTTTAAAAAATGAAAGAAATTCTCCCTCACCATCATTGCCACTAAGTGTTGAATTCCCAGATTCGTTTATTATTGGATCACCAAAAATTGATTGATCAAGGGGAATTCTTAAAATAGCATTACTTACTAATTCGCCAGCATAGTAACCCGGTGATACTGGGTTAGTTTCTATCTCAATTCCTAAACTAAGATCCTGTCCATAGGTATTTATCTCAGAATTACTATAATAATTTGAATCTTTTTCAATAGACTCGGATAATCTTTCTACTTTAAAAACTTGTTCAGAAATATTTCCGTAATAACCATCTACCACTAGATACATTATTATTGAATCAATTACTAAATTGGTATTATCTTCAAATTCATCAAAACTTTCTATTCTAATTTGAGTATAAATAGACGAATTCACTTCTCCAAAAATTGGATCAATATAATTTCCCAAAGGACTCGAACCACTCAATTCATCAGTTTTTATACTATCTGAGAGAATTGTTCTAGTATTCAATAAAAACGTGTCTGCTAAAAAGGTAGAGATTAATTGATTTTCTGGTGAAATTTCAATTCCAAGTTCTTTATCTTTTTCACAGGAGTTTAGTCCTGTAAATGAAATAAAACAAGCAAAAAGGAAAATAAATAATTTAATAAAGTAGCTTTTAAAAAAGTCAAGCAAGAACTCCATTTTCACTAAGCACTTTTTCATAAAAATCTTGATGCTCTTTTATTGTATGTTCTTCGTCATGAAAATCAAGAATTGGTTTTTCAGAGGAATAACTAAGTTCTTTTATTGTTGTACTTAAATCGTCAGTACATAAACTAATTGCATCCGACCATTTTACTCCTATTTCATGTAATTTATCAATGTTAATTTCTCCATTATCAAAATCATCAGTAGGTATATCGTCAAAAGTTAATTTCTTGACAAAATCTTTAGGGAATGTAATATTTGATTTTTCACTGTAAACACTGTAAATTGATTTTGCATTAGAAAAATGTGGATCATTTAAATAAACAGATTTTAAATATAATGGCATTAATGCGGACATCCATCCATGGCAGTGTATGATGTCAGGAATCCAACCAAGTTTCTTTACAGTTTCTAATACCCCTCTGCAAAAGAACATTGCTCTCTCGTCATTGTCGTTGTATAAATTATTGTTTTCATCGTTGAATAAAAATTTTCTTTTAAAATATTCTTCGTTGTCAATAAAGTAAACTTGAATTCTGATCTGTGGGATAGACGCAACTTTAATAATTAAAGGGTGATCGTAGTCATTTACGATTAAATTCATACCTGAAAGTCTTATTACTTCGTGAAGTTGATGTCTTCTTTCATTTATTACACCAAACCTTGGCATGAATATCCTTATTTCCTTATCACTTTCGTGGACGCCTTGAGCGAGTGTTCTTACTAAATTTGATATTTCCGTATTTACTAAAAAGGGGTTAATTTCTTGAGTAACGTAAAGAATTTTGTTTTTTTCCATAACTTCTATAATCTCCTGCTTAAATTTAACAAGCTACAAAAATATAAAAAAAAAATAGATAAAACCAACAAATCAACTAGCTTTATCGATGTTAAAATTATTATGAAGGTTATTAGACATGTTGAAACTCTTAATGACGAATTATCTTATCATAAAAATAAGACTATTGGATTCGTTCCAACAATGGGTTCTCTACATTTGGGACATTTTTCTCTAATTAAATCTGCAAAGTTGAAATCTGACTTAATAATTGCATCAATTTTTGTAAACCCCACACAATTTGATAATAAAAAAGACTTTGCAAATTACCCGTCAAACTTGGAAAAAGATTTAAAAGAACTAGAAAATTTAAATGTAGATTTAGTTTTTTGTCCAAGTTTTAATGATTTGTATGCTAACGAGATTCCGATAGAACTATCTCTTAATGGAATTGATCAAGTATTAGAAGGTAAAATGAGATTTGGGCACTTTGAAGGAGTAGTAAGAGTTCTAAATATTTTTTTTAATCTCATTCGTCCTCAATTAGCTTTTTTTGGAGAAAAGGATTTTCAACAGTTTTTGGTAGTTAAAGAGTTAGCAAAACAATTTTTTCCAGGCACTAAGATTATTTCTTGCCCTACACAAAGAGAAAAAAATGGTCTCGCGATGAGTTCTAGAAATTCAAGGTTATCCAATAATGAAAATAAAGTTGCCTCTAATATTTATAAAGTTTTAAGTTTTTGTAAAAATGAATTTAAGTTTTCCAATGTTAAAGAATTAGAAATTACTTGTCTAGATATGCTAAAAGAGTTTTCAGATCCTGAATATTTCGAAATTAGAAATTCTCAAACACTTTCAGAGGAAATACATACTTTTGAAAAGTACAGAGCATTTGTTGCAACTAAAATAGGCGGTGTAAGGTTAATTGATAATTTAGCAATTAATTAAAAAAAAGTGAAAAGTAAACTTGTTAAATTTGTTAAAATTATTTTACCCGTTTTTATCGGTGTCTATTTGACATGGTATTTCATCTCTAATGCAGTTTCACCAGAACTAAGATCTTTTAGATATTTAACATTCGAATCAGAATCAGCTGCATTAAATAAACTTTCAAAAATTTCGGTCTTCAAAGAAGGATTTGATTTTCATGAATCATGCTCTTTTTCTGAATTAGAAAAAAAGTTTTCTAAGGCAATCGCTCAAAAAATATTTGAATTAAAATCAGAAGAAATTTCCTCTCCGATTTTTTTTAACAATAAGTATTATTTATTATTTGTAGATAATGTTGAAAAAGAAGTAACTAAAGAAGATTTCTTAAATTCTTTTAGTGATGTCAATTACATGTGGATATTTTTTGCACTTATTGTAGCATTTTTAAGCCACTTAAGTAGAGCATACAGGTGGAAATATTTATTAGAACCTCTTGGACTAAAACCAAATTTGTCTCTAATGTATCATAGTGTAATGATTGGTTATATAATCAATTTAACAATTCCAAGGTCTGGAGAAGTTGCTAGAGCTGGATACTTTAGTAAATATCAAAATACTTCTTCAGAAAAAGTATTTGGAACTATTGTTGTTGAAAGAGTTATTGACCTAGTAATGTTTGGATTGGTGTTTTTCATCACACTTTTTTTACAAACAGATCAAGAGACATTTAATCAACTAAGAGAAACAGGTAGTAGTGAAATGCCTAGATGGGTTATGCCTACATTAATAACATTGTTTATTGCGGCACTTGGAGTTATTGTCATAATGCCGAGACTAAGAACTAAACTAGTTGATTTTACAAAAGGAATTTTAGAAGGTTGTACGACGATCTTACGTTTAAAGCAAAAAACACCTTTCATTTTACACACCCTTTTTATTTGGTTTGCTTACATAATTATGTTATGGTTAACTGCTCTTTCAATTCCAGCAATGGAGTCTGCTTCAGTCAATGCAATTTTTGCATGTTTTGTTGCTGGAACTATTGCAATTGGCACAACACCCGGTGGGATAGGTTTATATCCAATAATGGTAGCCTCTGTTTTAATTAAATTGTACGATTATCCATCAGAAATAGCCAATTCATTTGGTATATTAATGTGGTCTACTCAAACAGCTTTTATGATTATTCTAGGATTGGTTTCACTATTTGCAATTAAAAAAGAATCTTAAACTTTAATTTTTTAATTCAATCCCAAGTTCTTCTTTTTGTTCTTTATTAAGTGCTGAAGGTGCATCTATCATAGTGTCTCTTCCGCTGTTATTTTTTGGAAACGCAATGAAATCTCTTATGCTATCTTGGTTACCCATTAAAGCACATAATCTGTCAAAACCAAATGCAATTCCACCGTGAGGAGGCGCACCATATTCAAAAGCATTTAATAAAAATCCAAATTGTGATTCCGCTTGTTCATTTGAAAATCCTAGGACAGAAAAGATGGTTTGTTGTAGATTTTTATCGTGAATTCTTACAGATCCTCCTCCGACTTCAACTCCGTTAATTGCTAAATCATAAGCATTTGCTCTAACTTTTTCTGGATTTTTGGTTAAAAGTGATTGGTCTTCATTTTTAGGAGAAGTGAAGGGGTGGTGCATTGGGTGATAATTGCCTGTTTCTACATCTTTCTCAAAAAGTGGAAAATCTACTACCCAAACAGGTTGGTATTCATTTTCTTTGTAAAGATTTAAATCCTTACCAAGCTTTAGACGTAGTTCATTCATTTGCTTTTGGGTAGAACGTAACTCTCCACTAAGTATTAGTATTAAATCTCCCTTTGCTGCATCGCAAAAATTACTCCACTTAGATAAGCAATCTTGATTGAAAAACTTGTCTACTGATGATTTAAAACTTTTGTCTTCATTGCATTTAACATATATTAATCCTTTAGCTCCTATTTGAGGTCTTTTTATCCAATGAGTTAAACTATCTAATTGTTTTCTAGAATAGTTTGCAGCTCCTTTTACTGTTATCGCAATTACTGTTTCTGCATCATCAAATACTTTAAAATTAAACCCAGCAGTCAATTCTTTTATATAATTAAATTCCATTCCAAACCTCATATCAGGTTTATCAGAACCAAATCTGTTCATTGCATCTTCGTAGGTGATTCTTGGGAATCTATCATCAAAATAGATGTTTTTTTCTGTTTTAAATAAGTGTTTTATTAGTCCTTCAAAAGTGATTATGATTTCTTCTTGATCTACAAAAGCCATTTCACAATCTATTTGTGTGAATTCGGGTTGTCTATCAGCTCTCAAATCTTCATCTCTAAAGCATTTTACGATTTGAAAATATCTGTCGTAGCCACTTACCATTAGTAGTTGCTTAAATGTTTGAGGAGACTGAGGTAAAGCATAAAACTCTGAAGGATTCATTCTACTAGGTACAACAAAGTCTCTAGCTCCTTCAGGTGTTGATTTTATTAAATATGGTGTTTCAATTTCTAAAAAATTAATATTGGAAAGATATTTTCTAGTTTCAATTCCAATTCTATGTCTGAGCATTAAATTTCTTTGCAATGGACTTCTTCTCAAATCTAAAAAACGATAATTCATTCTTAATTCTTCACCTCCGTCAGTTTCATCTTCAATTGTAAATGGTGGTGTTTTAGATTTTTTTAAAATTTCCAAGTTAGTTACTTCAACTTCGATATCCCCAGTATTTAAATTTTCGTTTTTATTGATTCTTTCTTTTACAAATCCATCTATTTTAATTACCCATTCTCTTCCTAAAAGTCTTGCACTAGAGCACAAATCTATATTGATTGACTCATTAAAGGTAAGTTGTGTTACTCCATATCGATCTCTAAGATCGATAAATGTCATACCTCCCAAATCTCTTGATCTCTGAACCCATCCACAAAGTTTTATCTTTTTATCAACATCTTGAATGCGTAATTCGCCATTATTGTGTGTTCTGTACATTGTAAAATTTATGAGGCAAAAGTATAATTTTTCTTGTAAAAAATTAGAATGACAATGTTAGTAATTAAAATTGTTGTTAATAGCAATAAAAAAGTAGCTTGTGATTGTTTTCGAAATAGTTTAAATTTAAGGAAATTAAATTTTAAGCCATGATTGAACAAAGTCAATATCATTGTCCAAAATGTAACAAATCACTAACCGACGACAAAAAAGTTATCTTACATTTCAAAAAATCATCCTCAGATAATTTTTCTGAAATTTATTTAGCTCCAGAACCAGGTAACTATAAATTTTATACCATCCCTGAAACAGGTTTTAAAAATGGAGATAGAGTGGTTTTTTATTGCCCTAAATGTAAAGTTAATTTAACAAGCAAAAGAGATTCCAAATTTGCTGAGTTAAAAATGAAAGTAAATGATTTTATATTTTTCGAAGCTTTATTTTCAACAGTTTATGGTGATAAAAGAACATATATAATAACAGAAGACGATATTGATGTTTATGGTGACGCTAACTTTGAAGATATGCCATTTCCCGACTTGTCTATTGGGGAGGTTCCGTATTAATATTTAGTTGTTCAATAGCCATTTTAACATCATTATCATCTAAAGCGCTTAGTATGTATCTTGATTGATCGTTATAGTAATAACTACAAATTTCTAGCATTAGACTCCTTCTTAAATCTTTTAATACTTTATTTTTAAGTAAATCAAGACTTAATTTATTTTCATAAAAATAGTTAATAAAAATACTCTTTTTAACCTTAAACTTTTCAAAAAATTCAAAAATATCCTCAAATGGTTTTTCAGGATACTTTTCGTAGAAATCAAAACAAAAGTTTCTCCAACTTCTAGAAAAAGTAACATTGCTTACTACACTGTTAAATTCTGAGGTGTCAATTGGAGAAAATATGTCAGGCCATATTCCTCCTTTTTTTATGAGTTTATCGTTTATAGAATCAATTAAGGTAAGTTCGCCGTTTTCTAACCTTTCAAAAAGGTCATTTCCATAATCTATAGAATCACCGTAAGGTTTTTGAATACATTTTCCAGAAGGAGTGTAGTATCTCGATGTTGTAATTCTTAGTTCTGACGAGTCAGGGAGTAAAACGGGTTGCTGTACAAGTCCTTTCCCAAATGTTCTTCTTCCAACAATGATACCTCTGTTATGGTCTTGAATAGCACCACTAACAATTTCACTAGCTGAAGCAGTTCCACTATTTACAAGAATAGCTAATTTCCCATATTCAAATCCACCTTTTTTTGTTGCATAATATGTTTGTTTTTTGCTATGAGCCCCTTCGGTGTAGACAATAAGTTTTCTATCACCTAGAAATTCATCAGCTATATTAATTGCTTGATGTAAGTAACCTCCTCCATTGAATCTTAAGTCTAGAATCAAATTTATCATTCCGTTTTTGAGTAAGGATGTTAAAGCAGATTCAAACTCTGAATCTGTATTATTTGAAAAAGATGCAATTTTAATATATCCATTTTTGTCATCAATCATAGCTGCTGCAGTAATTGATTTTAGAGGAATAATTCCTCTTTGGATTTCTTTAATTAGTGTAAGTTTTTTTTCTCTTAGAATTTTTAATTTAACGTTACTACCAACTTTTCCTTTCAATTTCTTTAATACGTCTTTGTTTGTTATGCCAATTCCAGCCACATTCTTATCATCCACTTCAATAATTCTATCTCTTTTTCTTAATCCTTTTTCTGCTGACGGACCATCTTGTATTACATCTACAACTGTTAAAGTATCTCTTAGTATCATAAATCTAATTCCTATTCCTCCAAAATGACCAATTAACTCTTCATTAACACTTTGTACATCTGTTGAAGGAATATATGTAGAATGTGGATCGAGATCTTTTAAAATATTATAAATAGATTTCTGTGAGAGTGTATTTTTATCTAATGTATCAACATACTTATTCATTAAGTGATTAAGAATAAAGTCGATATTTTGCCAATTATTTGAATGGTAAGATTTTATTTCTTTATTACTGTAATACCCAATCCAATAAGTGAATGAAGAGAAAACTCCAATGAAAATAATAGAAATAAGTAAATTTTTATTGTTACTCAATTTGAGAAGATTTTATTTGTTGTATTTCGACACCTGCTTTTTTAAGAAATTTCAAGCCCGAAGTGTCTTTATATTCTTGTAAATATACGAGTCTTTTAATGCCAGCTTGATGAATTAATTTTGCACATTCTTTGCAAGGAGAAAGAGTTAAGTATAACACTGCGTTTTTGCAGCTATTGGTGCTTTTAGCAACTTTTAAAATTGCATTGGCTTCGGCGTGAAGTACATACCATTTTGTATACCCATCTTCATCTTCGCAGAAATTTTCAAATCCTGATGGTGTTCCATTAAATCCGTCAGAAATAATCATCCCATCTTTGACAATCAATGCGCCCACTTTTTTTCTTTCACAATGAGACAGTTTACCCCACTCTACAGCCATTTTTAAGTAGGCTAAGTCATATTTTTCCTGTTTATTTTCGATGGAGTTGATTAGTTTAGGTTTTGTACCGAAGGTGGGAATCGAACCCACACGCCCTAAGGCACACGAGTTTGAGTCGTGCGCGTCTACCAGTTCCGCCACTTCGGCAATAGAATGGCGAATTTAATTCCTATTTTGAATCTACCAAAATAATTTATAAATAAGATTAATTTATTAAATTGATATTTATTACATTTATTAACTACGATTAAATTTAAGTGTTAAGATTTATACTGATACTAACTTGTATATTTTTATCAAATTTATTCTTGTTTTCTCAATTCGACGGTGCTCTTATCAAGGAATTAACAGAGCAAGATGGAGTTTTTTACAGAAAAGGAGAAAAATTTACTGGAAATGCTTTTAATATGAATTCCAAAGGAAAGTTTATTACAATTGAGCCATTTAAAAAAGGTTTGTTACATGGAAAAAGAGTTAATTTTAGTTCTAGAGGGTCTAAGCTAGCATCTGAAAAGTTTAAAAAAGGTAAAGGAGTTTACAGAACTTATCATAGCAATAACAAGTTAAAAAGTTTTGGTCCAATGGACAAATTTGTTAAATATGGCGAATGGTTTTATTATGACAAAAAAGGAGTTATTAAAGCAAAAGAACTTTGGAGCTCTGAAGTCTCGAATCAGTTAATTTGGGAAAAATATTACAATAGAAATGGAATTATAGAGAGTGAAATGTTTTACGAGTTAGGGATTCTCAACAGAGAGAAATATTACGACGAAAAAGGTAATTTGGTTAAAACAAACAAAAATTGAAGATTAAATAATAAAAACCATTACATTTGCACGCCAATGAATAGGCGTATTAAAATATTATCTTGCACTTCTTCAATTGAGCTTTCTAAAAAAATAGCTAATAGCTTTGGGCAAGCTTTGGCCGAAGTAGAAATTCAAAAATTTAGTGATGGAGAATTTGGTGTTTCTATTAAAGAAACAGTAAGAGGTTGTGATGTGTTTATAATTCAAAGCACGGTTCCGCCTCAAGAAAACTTGATGGAAATGCTATTGATGATTGATGCAGCTAAAAGAGCTTCAGCACACAAAATTATTGCTGTTCTTCCTTATTTTGGATGGGCGAGACAAGATAGAAAAGATCAACCAAGAGTAGCTATAGGAGCAAAATTAGTAGCTAATATGCTTGTTTCAGCTGGAGTTGATAGAGTTATGACTATGGACTTACACGCTGACCAAATCCAAGGATTTTTTGAGGTCCCTGTGGATCATTTATATGGATCTACCTTATTTGCCCCGTATTTAAAGTCAAAAAACTTAAATGACCTTATAATTGCTGCTCCTGATGCTGGTGGTTCTAAAAGAGCGAATGCTTATGCAAAATATTTAAACGTAGATTTAGCACTGTGTTACAAACAAAGAAAAAAAGCTAATGAGATTGAAAACATGACTATTATTGGTGAAATTGAAGGTAAGGATGTAGTAATTATTGATGATATGATTGATACTGCAGGTACACTTACTAAAGCAGCCCAATTATTTATTGACAGGGGTGCAAGTTCAGTATCTGCCTGTTGTACACATGCAATTTTGTCTGGCCCAGCACATCAAAGAATTGAAGATAGTGTTCTCAAAGAGTTAGTGGTAACTGACACCATCAGCTTAGCACATGAAAATATTAAAATTAAAGTATTATCCGTTGCGGATTTATTTGCAGAAGTAATGTCGCAACATATAAAATTTAAATCAATAAGCAAACACTTTTTGTTTGCCAATTAAAACCAAAAAATAAATAAATATGAAAACAGTATCGTTGAGCGGTTCTTCTAGAGAGAACGTAGGGAAAAAAGGTGCTGCTAGCCTTAGAACTGAAAATAAAGTACCAGCGGTTATTTATGGCGGCAAGGAACAAATTCATTTCTCAATTTTAGAAAATGAAGCAAAGAAGTTAGTTTTTACACCAAACGTTTATCATTTAGAAATTGAAGTTAGTGGAAAAATTTATAATGTAATTTTACAGGAGAAACAATTACACCCTGTTACAGACAAGATATTGCATTTGGATTTCTTAGAAATTAATGAGGAAAAGCCATTTAAAATAAAACTACCAGTTAAACTTGTTGGTTTCGCTAGAGGAGTCAGAAATGGTGGTAAATTATCTCAAAACTTTAGAACATTGAAAGTTTTTGGATTGATAAAAGATATGCCTGAAGCAATTGAAATTGATATAACTCCTATTAGGATTGGCCAAAAAAGGAGAGTTTCTGATCTAGAATTAAATGGACTAAAGTTTTTAGACCCTTCAAATGCAGTAGTAGTTGGTGTTCAAACAGCAAGAGCTGCAGTTGAAGAAGAAGAAGAAGAAGAAGAAGAAGCTGAAGTTTCTGAAGTTTCTGAAGTTTCTGAAGGAGATAATTCAACAGAATAGGTATTTTCTTATTGCTAATGAAATTCCTTGTTGTAGGTCTGGGGAATCCTGGTATCAAATACGAAAATACTAGACATAATATAGGATTTAGGGCATTAGATTATATTTCAAAACATACTAATGCCCCTTTTAGTTCCGTTAAGTATGGTGAACTTTCATCGTTTAGATACAAAGGCAAGTCTGTTTTTTTATTAAAGCCAAGCACTTATATGAATTTAAGTGGAAGTGCAGTTAACTATTGGGTAAAAAAAGAAAATATTAGCCTGGACAATTTACTTATTATAACTGACGATATTAATCTTCCTTTAGGTACAATTAGAATGAAGAAAAAAGGTTCGGATGGGGGACATAACGGATTAAAACATATTCAAGAAACATTAGTTACATCACTTTATCCAAGGATAAGAATTGGAGTTGGCAATCATTTTCCCAAAGGAAAGCAAGTGGACTATGTGCTCAGTCAATTTTCTAAAGAGGAGGATTTAGTTGTTAAGCAAAAGTTAACCCTAGTTAATGATATGGTACTAAGTTTCAGTTTTAATGGAATAATAAATACTATGAATACTTACAATAATAAATAGTATGTAAACTATACTATTACTAATTTATAAATTGATTTCTTGAAAAATAGATCAGTAATTTGTGGTATTTTAATTTTTTGTCATTAACGATTGCTAGCTCTTTCAACTACAGCCGGCTTAAAACGATGAACTGTTTGAAGATTTCTCAAGTTATAGATTCTGTGTACAAGAATTAAAATAGTCCATGTAATTCGGCATCAATATTTGAAATAATTTTACCCAAATCTTCCTGGTTTTCATTGTAAGAGTTTTCATCAACATCTATAATCAAAAGCTTTCCTTTGTCATAAGTTGAGATCCATGCTTCATACCTCTCATTGAGACGTTTTAGATAATCCAACCTGATACTTTCTTCATAATCTCTACCTCTTGATTGAATATTTTGAACTAATTTGGATACTGAGGCTCTTAAATATATCAATAAGTCAGGTGCTGATATAAATGATTCTATCAAATTAAAAAGACTAAAATAATTTTCAAAATCCCTAGTAGTCATAAGCCCCATTGAATGAAGGTTTGGGGCAAAAATGTAAGCATCTTCATAAATTGTTCTATCTTGAATAACGCTTTTTGTACTATTTCTGATTTCTTGAATTTGAGTAAATCGGCTGTTGAGATAGTAAATTTGAAGATTAAATGACCATCTTTGCATTTCATCATAAAAGTCCATCAAATAAGGATTGTCATCAACATCCTCAAAATGAGTTTCCCACTTGTAGTGTTTGGCTAGTAACTTAGTAAGTGTCGTTTTACCAGCACCAATATTTCCTGCAACAGCAATATGCATAGTTGTAAAATTTATAGTAAACTAATGTAGAAAAATCGCAGTTAAAAAATTAAAATGTTAATAACTTTTACAGTTTATTATTTTCTCAGCTCCAAAAAATGTATTTCTCTTTTTGTCTTTGATACTGCTAGTAATTTTTCTGAAAATCCTGCTATTTTGCTGTACTCTGAACTTTTTTGAATAGTGTCAATTCTAAAGTCTAAATTTTCGTAAATTGTAACAAACTCTCCGTCATAGCACCATAATTCATTTTCATTAACTATAATTCCGTTTTTTGCAGAAATATTAATGGAACTTATTAATGATCCAAATTGATCAAGAATAAATATTTTATCATTGGTTATAGCGTATAACTTCCTATTTTTTTCGTAAAGTTTAATTACAGCAGAATTCATCGCATTTAGTATTACTGATAAATTACCACTTCTGTAAATAATATTTGAAAGATGATCAATTTTAATGATTTCATTAATGTCAATATCATAAAGCCAAATTCCGTTATCAAAATTACTATTTGCTATACATTTTGATTGATATAAACCTATCTCATTGAGAGAGATTACATATTTTTGTTGTGTAAGTGTATTGTCAAGGACTGTTATTATACCTTGATCTTTGTAAAATACTAATGGTCTTAAAGGGTTGGTAACATCAAGTTGCGATATTTCTCCAAATAATTTATTACTGTAGCTGTATAAAGTATCTTGTTTATCATTTAATTTAAGAAGATTATCATCGTTGATTAAATAAATATTTCCATGATGATCAAACTCTATTTTTGAGAAATCATTATGTATTGTTACTTTTTTGGTTGTTTCTAGTTGACCTAATGAAAGCTTAAAGAAAACTAGTAGTATTGACAGATTAAATAATTTCTTCAACTTTCAAAATTTCTTTAACATATTTATTTGATTCAAAAACTCTAGGAACCTTATTTTGAACTCCTAATTTCCCTCTTTTTTCCATCCAATTGTTAAATGTTCCTTTTTTAACAACTGAAATTTTTGGAAATCCTATTGGACTGTTATTTTTTCTTTTTTGACAGTAGTCAATGTTGTTAATTGATAATTCTATGTCAATTATATTTTCAAATTCTCTGATGTCATTTGGGGGTATTATAAATTCAATAACCCAATGATGATGTCCTAAAGAATTTTCTTTTCTTTCTATTATTGGACAGACTGTAAACTCAGAAATTTTAGAATTAGTTTTGTGAGCAGCCATTTTTATTGCGTATTCCAAATTATGAATCATAAGCTCTTCTCCAAAGGCATTTAAAAATTGTTTGGTTCTTCCCAAGACCTTGATTTTATATGGATTTTTGTTTGTGAAAACTATAGTGTCTTCAAGTCTATATCTCCATAAACCGCCATTTGTTGAAATAACTAACTCATAAGGTTCATTTAAGTTGATTTCATTTAATGATAAAGTTTTTGGTTGTTCATTATTCCAATCTTTTTTTTGGATAAATTCATAGTAGATTCCATAATCTAACATCAAAAGCATGTCGTCTACGTTATTAATATTTTGTAGTCCAAAAAAACCCTCAGTTGCATTATAATTTTGGTAAAAATTAATCTTTTTTTCAAAAAATCCTTTGAAGCTATTTTTGTATGGATCTATATTTACTCCACCATGTAAATAAAGCTCTAAGTTAGGCCACACTTCGTTAATGCTCGATAAATTAAATCTTTCAATTATTCCATTTAAGATTAAATAAATCCATGAGGGTACTCCAGCAATTATATGTATATCATCCTCTTTTGTAGAGTTAATAATATAGTCTAATTTCTTTTTCCAATTATCAATTAATATGTTTTCTTTTTTTCTTGGAGATCTTCTCCATTCACACCACCATGGTAAATGTTGCATAATGATTGCTGATAAATCGCCAATCACTGTTTTGTTGTTTCCAAAATAAGTTGATGAAGATCCACCAGCTATCAAGTGTTTACCATTAAATAACCGTGTTTCAGGATTTTCATTGTAATATAAAGCTAATAAGTCTTTACCTCCTTTGAAATGACATTTTTTAAGAGATTCTTTTGTTATAGGTATGTGCTTGATTTGTTTGTTAGTTGTCCCAGATGACTGTGCAAACCATTTTACCTTTCCTGGCCACAAAATATTAGACTCACCTTTTTTCATTTTAAATATGTATGGGGCTAAATCTTTGTAGCGTAGTAGTGGAACTCTATTTTTGAATGTACTTGGGTCTTTTATTTCATAGAAATTGTATTTACTTCCAAATTTTGTCCGCTCTGCATTATTTATATTGGTTAAAAGAGTACAATCTTGAACCTGAATTGGTTCGTTGATAAAAAAATTTATTTCCTTAATTCTTCGCTCAAGATACCAAGAAAAAAAATTATTTAATGGTTTTTCAAATGAAGAAATCATCAATGTAAGTACTAGCCAAAGAAAATAAGGCTAATGATGACAATCAAAACAATTGAAACATATATGTAACCAATAATACCAGTGCTTCCGTGAAAATTTTTATCTGATGACATTTTGTTTTTTAGCAAATATAAATCTAATTAATGAAATTATTGAATTTTAATTTCGAATGGGAGTATCATTTGAAATTTGTCCTTGTTTTTTGTATTTAACAAGCTGTTTTTTATTTGTTTGTTGAAAGTTTTTAAAAAATCAGAAACCTCATTTTCTGATGCTGTATTGAAATTTAAATCTGCTAAAACATCTAAAAATTTATCTGTTTCTTTTTTGGGGAACTCAACAACTTTGATATTGTTTTGGTTGATATTTGCTTTTTTGGCAGCGAAATCAACTGCGTTCGATAGGTAACCTATCTCATCTACTAATTCTAAGTCTAGGGCTTCTTTTCCAGACCACACTCTTCCTTTTGCAATTTCATGAACGTCAGTTTTTTTCAGTCCATCTCTACCAAATGCCACTTTTGAAATAAATGTATCATATATCTCATTTACCCCTTTTTGAAAAGTTGATAGTTCCTTTTTGTCAAGTTTATTGAACATCGTAACTGCTGAATGTTTATTGGTTTCTACCCTGTCAAAAGTAATACCAATTTTTGAGTTAAGCATTTTTCCTAAGTTTGGTATTATTCCAAAAACCCCTATAGATCCTGTAATTGTGTTCTCCTCAGCAAATATTCTATCTGCTCCACAAGAAATATAATAGCCCCCAGAAGCTGCAACATCTCCCATTGAAACAATAACCGGTTTTATTTTCTTTGTAAGTTCTATAGATCTCCATATAACATCGGATGCTAATGCACTTCCACCAGGTGAATTTACTCTCAAAACTAGAGCTTTGATTGATGAGTCATTTCTTACTTCAGTTATTGATTTGACAATTGTTTCTGATCCCATACTAGTATTCGTACTTTTTCCACTTGTAATTTCACCAGTTGCATAAACTATAGCAATGTTCCCTTTTTTGGAATTGAAAACATTATCTTTTTTGCTTAAGTATTTTTTGAAACTCATGCTGTTGAGTTCACTATTGGTTTCAACATTTAATATTTTTTTTATTATTGAATCAAGTTGGTCTTCATATATTAAATCATCAACTAATTCCTGCTTTAGGCAACCAATTGAATTATAACTATATAATGAGTCAGCAATTTCGTTAAGTTTTTCAAGAGATAAGTTCCTTGAGTCTCTGATGTTATGTGTCATATTCTTCCAAACATCAGATAACAGTTTTTTTATTTGAAGTTTATTTTCGTTACTCATTTTGTCTAAAATAAATGGCTCAACAGCACCTTTAAAAACATTTCCTTCTCCTCTCAAAACTTGAACATCAATTTCTAATCTTTCAAGAGCATTCTTAAAAAACATTAGTTCAGAACCCAAGCCTCTAAAATCTATCATTCCTTGTGGATATAAATAAACTTGATCTGCAACACTGCTTAAATAAAATGTTCCCATTGAGTAATTTTCGGCATATGCAATTATAAATTTTCCATCTTCTTTGAATTCATTTAATTTATTTCTTAAATCATTTACTGATGAAAGGCCCATACTAATATTTTTAATTTTTAAAACAATGCCTTTTATTTTATCATCATTTTTAGCTGTTTCAATTGCAGATTTAACCTTGTGAATACTAAAACTTTTTGAAATAGGATTCATCAAATCATTTGTAGTTTCTACTCCATCTCTTTCTGAAATTTTAAAATCTAAATTCATTTCTAAAAATGTATTATCTTCAATACTTATTTCATTATTATTCTTAAATACACTTCCTAAAGAAAAAATAATAAAGTTTAAGATTATTATTGCGATTAAACTTAGGACTACATATGCCAAAATCGATGCCCAGAAAGATCTCCAAAAAGGTCTCATAATTGAATGTTTTTTTAGTTTTGATAAAAGTATAAATAATTAACAACTATTAATTTGGGAAAGTTAAATTCAAATAAAATTGTCATTTCGTTAGGAACAAATTTAGGTAATAAAAAAAAGAATTTACAAATAGCAATCAAACATATTAGGTCACAATGTAATATAATACAAGTTTCAAAAATTTATGAAACTGAGCCATGGGGGTATCATTCAAAAAATCATTTTTTAAATATGGGTCTTGTTTTGAAATGGAAAGAAAATCCAAATGAGTTGCTTCAGTTTTTAAAATCTATTGAATTTAAAATGGGAAGAGAAATTAAAAATGTACCAAAAGGCTATCAAGATAGAATTATTGATTTAGACATTCTCTTGTATAAAAATCAAAAAGTTTTTCAAAAAGATTTAATTATTCCTCATCCTAAAATTATTAACAGAAGATTTGCTTTATTTATTCTAAGAGATTTATTTCAAGATGAGATAATTCCAGTCTTCAACAAAACAGCAGAATTTATGCTAGTTCAAACAAGTGATAATAATAATGTAATTTTATTTAACAGTTAATATTTAGCGAAAGATCAAATGAAATAAATCAAATTATTTCACTTTTTTTTTATTTATGAAGTTCTCACATTTCATTTAAACAATATCTCCTTTTATTTGTGAAATAAAGTGCTTATACTTGCACGAAATTTTAAAGATTATAAAAGTATTCTTATGAAAACCATGAATATCAATAAATTAAGTGTTATATCAACAGCATTTTTATTAGCATTTTTTACAAGTTGTTCTATCATTGAAGATATAGAGTATAATGTTGTAAAAAATCCCCTGCAAATGCATGGTGGAGATGTTACCTTACAAATTAACGGCAAGTTCATTGAAAAAGGCCTTAATGCTAAGGTTGTAGCAGAGCTTACCCCTATTTTATTTTGCGCCGATGGAAATGAAATACCTTTTCAAACTGAAATATTTCAAGGGTTCAAAGCTGCTGGAAACGGGAAAGTAGTTCCTGCAGAAGGGATGGAATTTAAATATTCAAGTACAATCCCATTTCAGCAATGTATGTCAGAAAGCGAAGTTAAGGTAAGGGTTGTTGTTACCAAGGCAGGTGAACAAGCTATGGAACCTTTCCTGACAGACAAGATTGCAGATGGAACTACAACTACTCCTCTTTTAATTGGCTTGGATGATCATATTGTTGAGTCCAAGGAGTGTAATTTTAAAAGGGTTAATTCATTTACTAAAACTGCTACTATAAATTTTAACAAGGGAAAGCACAACGTTTCTTCAAGAGAAATGAGAGATAAAGATATTAAGGATATTTTGTCTTTTATCTCTAGCTCTATGGATGAAGACTCAAGAGTTGAAATCAAATCTATAGAGATTACTTCATTTGCGTCTCCCGAAGGAGAAATAGATTTAAATACAGATTTAGCTTTAGACAGAGGTGAGAGTACAATGAAAACTTTAATGTCAAAATTAAAAAGAATTAAGTTTAAAGCTGGAACTGACAAATCTTTCTACACAGTTACTCCAAAGGGAGAGGATTGGGCTGGATTTAAAGATGAAGTTTCTAAAACTGAAAATGAAGACAAAGAACTTATCTTAAGAGTCTTACAGATGACATCAGATTTAAATAAGAGAGAGCAAGAAATTAGAAATATGGCTAAAACATATAAGTTTTTAGAAAAAGAAGTTCTACCTCAACTTAGGAGAGCTACAATAATCGTTAATTACGATGAGGTTGGATATAGTGATGAAGAGCTTAAAAATCTTGTTGCAACAAATCCTGATACGTTAAATGTAGAGGAGATTTTCCAAGCATGTTTGAACGAGGATGATTTAAACACTAAACTTAGGAATTATAATGAAGCGGAGAGATTGTTTTCTAATGATTGGAGATTGCTAAATAACAAAGGTTATTTGCTCTACACAATGGGCGATATTGATGGTGCAGGTCAGTCATTTGAAAAAGCGCTTTCAATTACTGACAATGCTACTGTATCTAATAATTACGCTGCTGTAAAGCATCGCCAATTAGGAAAATCATCAGATGAGATTAAATCTTATTTTGAAAATGCTAACATTGAAGAATCAAAATATAACTTAGGTTTAATTAATTTAGAAGAAGGTAAATACGAAGAAGCCATTACTTTAATGGGTGAGTCAAAATCATTTAATGTTGCTCTTGCAAATGTTCTATTTGAAAAATATGATATAGCAGGAGATATTTTAGACGATCTGAGTTCTGACGATGCATCAGTTAATTATTTAAAGGCTATCCTTGCTTCAAGAACAGATAACACTGAACTGATGATGGAATCTTTAAAATCTGCATTTAGTCTAAATCCAACATTAAAAAACAAGGCTAAAGTTGATAGAGAGTTCATTAAGTATTTTGAAAACGCTGATTTCCTTTCTATCTTCTAATAAGTTTCACATTACATTCAATTGAAGTCACTATTGTGCCTTTTTTTATTAATCAAATTGAGATTCTAAAAGTGGGAATGATTTCATCACCACCATGGTGTTTTCAAATGAATGTTCAAGCTGTTTTTTAAGTAAAGTTGCATCGTTTCTTGAGTAGAATTTTCCAGCATACAAATAAATGTTTGGAGCGTTATATTCATCATACAATTCCTCATTTGGATACAATTCAATGAATCTTTTTCTCAATTTTTTAATAACATCAGTTTCTTGTGAGAAACTTAATTGCACACTGTATAAATTATAGGTCCCATATTTTTTTAACAATTTATTAAGGGAATCTATTCTTATGTCTTTATTTACCAATAAAAAACCCTCTTTTGTGATGTAATTAACTAAAGAGTCTGTTTTTTTAATTTTTCTATTGAAGTTGGGTAGAGTATCATTTATTATTGATGTGTATCTTTTATTATTGATAGAACTATTATTATTTTTTGGATATAGGATCCAGTCTTCCTGACCAATTGTGAGGAAACTTAAAAATGTCAATATAATGAGATTTAAAAACTTCATGTTTTTTTATTTAAAGATAGTTATTTATATTAATGGTCAATAAACACCACGTTTGTTTAACAAATTTACAGGTAAGTTTAACAAATTAATGAAATTTATGAAATACAATTTAGAAGCATTCTAAATTAAGATAATTCAATGACAATTCTGCGAACAAAAGTATGGAATATCAGTAAGCCTGTTAAATTTGTTATGTTATTATAAAGACATTTGTTTTAATAGCATGTTTAAAAATAGTACAAAATCGGTTCTCAATATTATTCTAACGATATCTTTTATTGTTTTATTAATATTCCCTGCCTATTCACAAGAAGGTGAGAAGCTTTTTAAAGCTAACTGTGCTTCTTGTCACCACCCCATAAAAAATGCTACAGGACCAAAACTACAAGGTGCTTTACAAAAATGGCAAGATGCTGGAGAGGAAGAATTAATCTATAAATGGGTTGCTAATCCAACCGAACTTTACAACAGTGGAAAATCTAAAATGGCTAAAGCTATATGGGACTACTCGCCAACTGCGATGACTGCTCAAGGTCATCTGTCAAGAGAAGAAGTTGAAGCTGTTTTTGCATACGTTGATGCCTATGCACCCCCTGTAGTAGCTGGAGGAGGTGCAGATGAATTAGTCTTAAATGTTGATAAAGGAGAAACTGACACTTTTTGGTGGTGGGTTATATCCTCAATTTTAGTATTCACATTGTTTGCTATAATGGGTGTAAAAAGAGAGCTAAGTGATGCGGTTGCCGTAAAAGAAGGAAGAGAATTTGACAGTAAAAGAACATTTATCACTGAGTTTAGATTATGGATAGTTAGAAATTGGTTTGTTACAACAATATTGATTTTAGCTATTGCATTATTTTCTGGTGTAGAAATATTTGGCAGGGCTTTTCAGCTAGGAGTTTTTAGTGATTATCAACCATCTCAACCTGTAGCATATTCGCACAAATTGCACGCTGGAAATATGGGTATTGAATGTAAATATTGTCATCATTCTGCTGAAAAATCTAAACACGCTGGAATTCCATCTGTTAACGTTTGTATGAATTGCCATGCTGTGGTTCATGAAGGTCCTAAATATGGAACTGAGGAAATCGATAAAATTCACAAAGCAGCTGGATTTAATAAGTTGAAAAAAGATTACAACCTCGATCAATTTGGAAATAGAGTTGAAGAACCTTTAGTTTGGAATAAGGCACATAATTTGCCAGACCATGTATTTTTTAGTCATGCTCAACATGTACATTCCAATACTGCCAATATTGATTGTAGACAATGTCATGGTCCTGTTCAAACTTATACTTTAGGAAAAGTATCTTCAATTGAGGAGGTTAATGCCTATGCAGACACTGACGAAGGCATGGAAAAGGGAATTATTAAGCTTTCAAAACCATTACTGACAATGGGATGGTGTATAGAATGTCACAATAAAAAAGAAATTGATTTAGCAAGTTCAGGTTACTATGAGGATATACATGAGCGTATAAAGTCAAGAGCCGATTTAAATAATAAAATTTTTGAAGACGATAAAGTAACTGTTAAAGAACTTGGTGGATGGGAATGCGCAAAGTGCCACTACTAAACTACTTACATTTGAATAAATGAGTAAGACAAAAACATATTGGAAAGGATATTCAGAGAAACACCAAACCCCTGATTTTGTATCCTCCAGCAACAAAGAGTTTCGAGAAGAAATTCCTGTTGGTGAATTTTTGTCTAGTGACCAAGCAACAGAACTAAAGAGTGGAAGAAGAGATTTCTTAAAATTTATGGGTTTCAGCGTTGCTGCTGCTACTTTAGCCTCTTGTGAATCTGCCGTTATAAAATCAATACCATATGTTAATAAACCTGAGGAAATAACGCCTGGTGTTGCTAATTGGTATTCTTCAACATATTACGATGGTAATGATTTTGCTAATGTTCTTGTAAAGTCAAGAGAAGGTAGGCCAATTTGGCTAAAAGGAAAAAGAGATGGATATACTAAAGGAGGATTAATTCCAAGAATTTCCACTTCAATTCTAAATCTTTACAATAGCTCTAGACTTGAAGGGCCTATTGCAAACAAAACTCAAGTTTTATGGTCTGATATTGATAATGAGATAATTAAAAAACTCAATAATATCGCTAGTAAAAAAGGAAAAATTAGAATTTTATCAAACACAGTAATTTCTCCTTCTACAAACGCTGTAATTAATGGATTTATTAAAAAGTATTCAAACCAAGATGTTGAAAATGAATCTATAGACATTAAGCACATTCAATATGATGTTCAATCATATTATGGTATTAGAAAAGCTAATGAAAATAATTTTGGGGATTCGTTTATTCCATCCTACAACTTTGCAGAAGCAAAAACTTTAGTTTCAATTAATGCTGATTTTATTTGTAATTGGATTTTACCTTCAAAATTTTCAACAGATTTCAGTAAAACTAGGAAGCCTGAAAACGGTTGGATGTCCAAACATTTTCACTTCGAATCTGTTATGTCTCTCTCAGGTGCAAATGCTGATTATAGAGGACAAATCAAACCATCGCAAGAACAAGCGATAGTTCAAGCTATGTTGGACGTTTTTGAAGGAAGATCTTTTGACTCTGTGTTTAATGAAGACACAAACTTAAAATTAGTTAAAGCTGTTGAAAGTTTAAAAAAAGATAAAGGTAATTCTTTATTGATTGCTGGTTCTAATAATCCAAATGTACAAATGTTGGTTAATAAGATTAATTTTCTGTTAGGTAACTATGGAAAAACAATTGATACTAACAATCAAATCCAATTATACAAAGGAAATGATGTTGAGGTTGAAGAATTCAAAAATGAATTATTATCCGGTGATTTAGATGGTGTTATTTTTTACGGATCGAACCCCGTTTATACTCATCCTGAAGGAAATAAAATGAGAGATGCAATTTCTGCTCTTAAATTATCTGTATCTTTTTCAGAGTATATGGACGAAACTGCTTCAAATTGTAAATTTGTTTGTCCCGATCATAATTTTTTAGAAGCGTGGTGTGATCATAATCCAGTTTCAAACCATTTTAGTATTCAGCAACCATTAATTAGACCTCTTTATAATACAAGACAAGCTCAAGAATCTTTGCTTGTTTGGTCTGGTTCTGCTTTAAGAACAAACAGCGAAAGTGAGGCATTTTATAATTTTATTCAGCAATACTGGATGGATAATGAGATAGGTGATCAGTCCCAATATTTTAATTTCTCTGAGTTTTGGAATTGGACAATCCACAATGGTTTTTCCAACGGTAAAATCAAAACAAACGAAAATGAATTGATATTTACTGATTCACAATTTACAACCTCAAAAATTGATTCATCATTAGATTGGGAGTTTGTTGTGTACCAAAAGGAATTAGGTGTAGGCCATCATGCCGCAAACCCTTGGCTACAAGAGTTACCTGATGCAATTTCTAAAATAGTTTGGGATAATTATATCACTATGTCCCCATCAGACTGCTATAAAGTTTTTGGGATTGATGACTCCAATCAAAAGTCAGCATGGGACGGAATACATTTAGGTCAAGAAGAAAAAGCGTTTGTTGCTGTGTTAACTTTTAATGATGTTGAGGTAAAATTACCTGTATATCCTCTCCCTGGTCAAACAAGCGGTACAATTGGAATTTCTATGGGCTATGGTAGAGGAGAAAATAATGAGGATATTGGGAAGGCTGCTTATCAATGTGATGAATTTGGTAACCATTTAGATAACGGACATGGAGGGTTAGTTCCCATTGGCGCTAATGCATTTAGATTGTGTAATTTTAGAAATGGGCACTTTTCCTATAACGGTTTTGGGAATATTTTGGCTACTGACGAAAGATATTCGTTAGCTGGTACACAAACTCATCATACAATAATGGGTAGAACATCTATTGTAAAAGAAACCACTTTTGATTTTTGGAAAGATAATTTCGAAAATAATCAAGAGGCATACAATCCAAAAATTAAATTACACAGTAAGGAAAAAGGCGCGCATGTTGAGAAAAACGCAACTGAATATTCGCTTTGGGAAGAGCATCCTGTTGAAAGTGTAGGTCACAGATGGGGAATGTCAATTGATCTTACTTCTTGTAATGGTTGTGGTGTTTGTATAACTGCATGTCATTCTGAAAATAATGTTCCTGTTGTTGGTAAGGATGAAGTGAGAAGAGCAAGGGATATGCATTGGCTAAGGATGGATAGGTATTTTTCATCTATTGAAGATGATAACAGGAAAAATTGGGAAAAAGCAAAACATGAGGGTGAATTTAATTATGCAGACTTGGAAATCCCTGAAGAAAATCCCTCTGTTGTATTTATGCCTATGTTATGTCAGCACTGTAATCACGCACCGTGTGAAACTGTTTGTCCTGTTGCTGCTACCACTCATAGTAATGAAGGGCTAAATATGATGACTTACAATAGATGTATCGGTACTAGGTATTGCGCAAATAATTGCCCATATAAAGTAAGGAGATTCAATTGGTTTAATTATCGGGACTACAGGAAATTTAAAAACATAAATCCTAACCAAGATACTATGGCAAGATTGGTGCTTAATCCAGATGTTGTTGTGCGTTCTAGAGGTGTTATGGAAAAGTGTAGTTTTTGTGTTCAAGGAATCCAAGCTGCAAAACTACAAGCTAAAAAAGAAGGTAGAAAAGTTGCAGATGGAGACGTAATGTGTGCATGTGGAGATGCGTGTCCTAATGACTGTATTGTTTTTGGAGATTGGAATGATCCAGAATCTAAAGTTAGAAAAGCTTCACAATCAGATAGAGCTTATCAGGCTTTAGAGGAAGTTGGTGTAAAACCTAATATTTGGTATCAAGTTAAAATAAGAAATAATGATGATGATTTAATTGCAGAAGCAATTTCTAACGATAGTCATTCTGAAAATCATTAAATTAAATACAAATGCATAAAGAAGCTGACATAAGGAAACCTTTAATACTTGCAGATAAAACTTACAAGGATATCACTGACGATATTATAAAGCCAATTGAAAGTAAAGCACCTAAGACGTGGTACTTATTGTTTATGATAGCACTTGTTATAGCCCTATGGGGGATTGGGTGTATTGTATATTTGTTGGGAACTGGAATTGGTGTTTGGGGATTAAATAAAACTGTTGGATGGGCTTGGGATATTACTAACTTTGTTTGGTGGGTAGGAATTGGTCATGCGGGAACTTTGATTTCTGCAGTATTGTTATTGTTTCGACAAAAATGGAGATTTGCTATTAATAGAGCTGCCGAAGCAATGACAATATTTGCTGTTTTTATGGCTGGGCAGTTTCCACTAATACATATGGGTAGGTTATGGCTTGGTTATTGGGTATTCCCATTGCCAAACCAATTCGGGTCTTTATGGCCTAATTTTAACTCACCTCTTTTGTGGGACGTATTTGCCATTACAACGTACATGTCTGTTTCGATTGTTTTTTGGTACATTGGATTAATTCCTGATTTTGCAACAATAAGAGATAGAGTGACAAAACCGATCTTCAAAAAAGCATATAGAGTATTAAGTTTTGGTTGGACTGGGGATGCAAAAGCATGGAATAGATTTGAACAAGTTTCACTAGTTTTAGCCGGTTTAGCTACACCTTTAGTTTTTTCAGTTCACTCTATTGTTTCCTTTGACTTTGCAACATCAGTTATACCAGGATGGCATACTACTATATTTCCACCATATTTTGTTTCTGGTGCTGTATTTTCAGGATTTGCTATGGTACAAACCCTCATGTTAATTTTAAGAAAAGCATACAAATTAGAGGCATATCTTCACGTAAAACATATTGAATATATGAATATTGTTATAATTGTTACTGGTTCTATTGTTGGTGTAGCCTACATTACTGAACTATTTGTTTCATGGTACTCCGGTGTTGAGTATGAATCATACGCATTTTTAAATAGAGCCACTGGTCCTTACTGGTGGGCGTATTGGAGTATGATGACTTGCAATGTAATCTCTCCACAGCTTTTTTGGTTTAAGAAATTAAGAACTAGCTTAATGTTTTCTTTCTTTATGTCTATAATTATAAACATCGGTATGTGGTTCGAAAGATTTGTAATTATTGTTACTTCACTGCATAGGGATTATCTGCCATCATCTTGGAGTTATTTTCACCCCACGTGGGTTGATATAGGGGTTTTTATTGGTACTATTGGAATATTCTTTGTCTTTTACTTATTATTTTCAAGGTATTTTCCTGTGCTCCCTATTGCAGAACTTAAAACAATTTTAAAATCATCTGGTAAAAATTACAAAGAAGATTATGGTCATGGTAAAGGTTATTGGGATAAACATTCTGCGCATTAAATATATATATGGACGGAGATAAAATAATATTTGTAATGTATGACGACGACGATAAGCTAATGGATGGGGCAAAGCATCTAGTAGCTAACGGAGTTGCTGTCTCAACAGTATATTCACCAATGCCACTTCATGGAATTGATCCGATAATTGGTGTTCAACCTACAAGACTAGCAATTAATGCATTTTTGTATGGTATTACTGGAGCAATGTTAGCGGTAATTGGAATACGGTGGATGATGATATTGGACTGGCCTATGAATATTGGAGGTAAGCCTAATTTCAGTTTACACGAAAATATGCTTTCTTTTGTCCCTATATTTTTTGAATTTACCGTTTTATGTGCTGCTCATGGGATGTCAATCACGTACCTTATTAGAAATAAAACCTTACCTGGAATGCCACCAAGAAATCCAGATCCTAGAACTACTGACGATAAGTTTGTTATGGAAGTTAAAATGTCTGACAACTACAATAGTAATTTTAAAAAAATAAATGAACTTATAAAATCAACTGATTTTATAGAAATAGAAGAAAAGCAAGTTTCATATGCGTAAATTAATCACATATATAGAAATATTTATTTTTTCACTTTTAGTAGTAGTACTTATTAATTCATGTTCCAAAAATCCCGATTCACCCGGCTATGAATGGGTTGACGATATGTACAGATCTCAGGCCATAGAAGCTTATGTTGATTATGGTTTGGTTGGAGATAAAGTGAATGATACTCTAAAAAGAACTATTTCAGCAAGAAGGCCTGTTAAAGGAACTATTCCATTTAGTAAAAATAAAACTCTTTCAGCTACCAACATGCCATTTAGTTATGGGCCATCTGAAGATGAAAGAATTAGGGCGGGTGAACAAGTATATTTACCTTCACATTATTATAAAAATGAAGAACTAACGAAAATTAATATTGCAGAAGGCAAAAGATTGTACGGTGTTTTTTGTGCGCATTGTCACGGCAAAAAAGGTAATGGAGACGGTAAAGTTATCACTGTTGGTGGCTATCCAGCTGCCCCCCCAGCTTACAACACTTTAAAGGATAGAAAGCCTGGATCAGTTTTTCACACAATTACTCATGGGAAAAATGCTATGGGTCCGCATGGATCTCAGCTAAATAAAGACGAAAGATGGAAAGTAACAATGTATGTTAGAACATTACAATTCGATGGCGAATTAAATTTAGAGGAATTAAATTTAAATACAATTGCATCAAATAACTAAACTAGATGGAATATAAAATTTCTGATACTGCAAAAAAAGTAACACTTGGAATTGCTTCCATTGGGTTCATTTTCTTAGTAATAGGTTTCTTTCAGCAAAAAGATTTTGTTTATTCTACAAAAATAAATGATCACTCAGTTAAAGTAACTTACAATGGCCACGCTGGAGTCGACAAACAAAATGAGCTCAAAGAAAAAATGCAATCTAAGATGCATGGATATAATTTAACTTTTCATGATGTAACACACGCATCTCACGGAGAAGATTCACACGCATCTCACGGAGAAGATCCACACGCTTCTCACGGAGAAGATTCACACGCAGCTCACGGAGAAGATTCACACGCAGCTCACGGAGAAGATCCACACGCTTCTCACGGAGAAGATTCACACGCTCACCATGGACCAACATTTATTTGGGACATACATTTATCTCACGTTGCACATTCAGATTCTCACCACGGCGAACATGCTGACAGTGGAGCAGATCAATTAAATAATTTAATTAATAGCGGAGACATCGCTTTTTTTGATTCTGGATTAAGAAGATTTTGGTCCAACTTATTAGTGAATGGATTTTTCTTTTTTGGTATTTCTTTAGGTGCATTGTTTTTTTTAGCATTACATTATGCGACAGAATCAGGATGGGCTGTTGTTTTGCTTAGAGTTATTGAAGGTGTATTTTCAGCCCTACCTATAGGGATGGTTGTATTATTAATTGTTTTTATTGTTGGTACTTTTGGAGGTCATCATATTTATCATTGGATGGATCCTGAATTAACCGACCCAAACTCAAGTCATTTTGATCCCATAATATTTGGTAAAAAAGCTTATTTAAATATCCCATTTTTTTGGATAAGAGTTGTCGCATATTTTCTTACATTTTATCTTTTTCTTTTATGGTTTAAGAAAAAGTCAAAACAAGAAGATAGTGATGGTGGAACAAAAACTCATTTTACAATGTATCGTAGAGCTGCTTTATTTTTAGTTTTTTTTGCGGTATTCTCTTCAACAATGGCTTGGGATTTTATTATGTCAATTGATGCGCATTGGTTCAGTACTCTTTTTGGTTGGTACGTTTTTTCTGGTATATGGTTAAGTGGCATGATAATGGTTCAGTTGATTACTCTATACTTGAGAAAAAATGGGTATCTGCCATTTGTCAAAGACAGCCACATTCATGATGTTGGAAAGTGGATGTTTGCCCTTAGTTTTCTTTGGAGTTATTTATGGTTTTCTCAATATATGTTAATTTGGTACTCAAATATTCCTGAGGAAGTAATTTACTATACTGAGAGAATAGCCAATTATAAAATTTTATTTTTTGGAACTTTCATTGTTAATTTCTTCTTTCCTATGGTATTTTTCATGTCTGCAGACACAAAAAAATCTGCAGGTTATCTGATTGTAATTGGGCTGTTAATTTTTGTTGGACATTGGTTCGATGTATTTAATATGGTAATGCCTGGAACATTATTTGATCAATGGGAGCTTGGTCTATTGGAACTTGGAATGTTTATGCTATTTTTGGGATTTTTCACATACACCGTATTGAAATCTTTGACTAAATCACCATTGTTACAAAAAAATCATCCTTATTTAGGAGAAAGTAAACATCATGAAGTTTAATCATTTAAGGCATTATGGAAATTAAGTTTATTATAATAATCACAGTTGCTCTTTTCTTTATTGCTTTGGTGCAGTTAATGAAAATTTATGATTTAGCTGCAAAGGTTACTGGAGACAAGAATCAAGAAAAAGTTACTAGAAGTGAAAACATGTTGATGGCAAATTTAATGCTAGTTTTCATGTTTGTTTTCTTTGGTTTTGTTATATGGTTGATAATTGAATACGGGGCCAACTCTGGACTATATCAAGCGGCATCAAAACACGGTAAAGAAATAGATGATCTTTTGATGATTAATTGGTACATAATACTACCAGTCTTTTTTATTACAAATACATTACTTTTTGGTTTTTCTTGGAAATACTATTACAGAGAAGAGAGAAAAGCACTTTACTATCCACACAACAACAAATTAGAAGCATTGTGGACCATCGTTCCAGCTTGCGCCCTTGCTTTTATTGTAATATACGGTTTAATTACGTGGAATAAAATAATGTATCAACAAGAAGAAGGTGAAAATATTGAGGTATATGCTTATCAATTTGGTTGGATAGTTAGATATTCTGGGGCGGATAATACTTTAGGTAAAGCAGACTATAAAATGATATCCGGCTCTAATCCACTTGGTGTTATAACCTCTAAAACAATTAAAGACACTTACGATGAGATAGATCGTAAAGTCCATAATATTGATTCAATTTTATCTTACAGTAAAAATGATGCAGGAGAATATTTACTTTCAGAAACAAAGGTATCTAAACTTAGAGATGATTTAGATAGATTAAAGAGAAGAAAATATAGAATAGAAGCATCAATTGATAAAAAAGATGAAAATAAAACTGCGTATGAATCTAGTAATGATGATATAATTGTGCAAGAAATTCATTTGGTGAAAGATCAACCATATACTTTTAGATTTAGGTCAAAAGATGTTATTCATTGTCCGTGGCTTCCTCATTTTAGAGCCCAAATTAATGCGGTTCCTGGTATGGAGACTAGTTTTGCTTTGACCCCAACTATTACAACTGAAGAAATGCGAGCCGATCCTAAAGTGATAAAGCATTGGGAAAATATCAACGTAATACACAATGAGAGAAAAAAGAGAATTGGAGAGGAAGAAGAAAAAGTAGATTTTAACTACATATTATTATGTAATAAGATATGTGGCGCAGGACATTCAAATATGCAATTAAATGTAATTGTAGAAACCCAAGAAGAATTTAACCAATGGATTGAAAATAAAGGAGATAAAAAACGTTTAACCTTTTCAGGTCAAGAGGTAGTTTGGCCTAAGACAAATGAGCAGGCTTCTTTGTAAATTATAAATTTGTATAAAAATAATTGATATGGCACATTCTACACACCATCATCACAAGGAAAGTTTTATAACTAAATATATCTTTTCCCAGGATCATAAAATGATTGGTCGTCAATATTTAATTACGGCAATGTTTATGGGAGCCTTAGGTATAATCCTTTCGGCACTTTTTAGATTAAAATTGGGTTGGCCGGATCAACAATTTCCGATATTGGAAACTATTTTAGGTTCAGACGCTGCACCTGAAGGTATGTTAGATAGCAATTGGTATCTAGGTCTTGTTACTTTACATGGAACCATCATGGTGTTTTTTGTTTTAACAGGTGGTTTGTCAGGGACATTTTCTAATTTATTAATACCACTTCAAGTCGGTGCAAGAGATATGGCTTCTGGACTAATGAATATGATTAGCTATTGGTTATTCTTTCTTTCTAGTGTTTTAATGGCAGCCTCGCTATTCATAGAAACTGGTCCCGCTATGGCTGGTTGGACAGTTTATCCCCCGTTAAGTGTTCTTGAGGAATTACAACCAGGTTCAGGCTTAGGCATGACACTATGGTTGCTATCAATGACAGTATTTATAGCCTCTTCATTACTAGGTGGCATCAATTATATAGTAACTATTTTGAACCTTAGAACAAAGGGTATGAGCATGACCAAGCTACCTCTTACAATTTGGGCTTTCTTTATAACTGCTATTTTAGGTGTTTTATCGTTTCCTGTTTTATTATCATGTGCTGTTTTATTACTTATGGATAGGAGTTTTGGTACAAGTTTCTATATGAGTGATATAGTTACCTCATCTGGTGCTCTAGATGCAACTGGTGGTAGTCCCATATTATACGAACATTTGTTCTGGTTTTTAGGGCATCCTGAGGTTTACATTATTCTTTTACCTGCTCTAGGCATGACTTCCGAAATAATTTCAACTTGCTCTAGAAAACCCATATTTGGGTACAGAGCAATGATTGGATCCATGTTAGCTATTGGTTTCTTATCATTTATTGTTTGGGGTCATCACATGTTTTTAACGGGGATGAATCCATTTTTAGGTGGAGTCTTCACATTTACAACATTACTTATTGCTATCCCGTCCGCAGTTAAAGCTTTTAATTTTATTACTACCATTTGGAAAGGTAATGTAGTTATGACTCCACAGATGTTATTTTGTATTGGTGCTGTATCAGCTTTTATTTCTGGTGGTGTTACGGGAATTATTTTGGCTGACTCTGCATTAGATATTTCTCAGCATGATACTTACTTTGTTGTTGGCCATTTTCATATTGTTATGGGTATGACTGCAATCTTAGGTATGTTTGCAGGAGTATACCATTGGTTCCCCAAATTGTATGGAAAAGTTATGAATAAACGTATGGGAATGATTCATTTTTGGGTGACTATTGTGTGTGGTTATGGTGTGTTTTTACCAATGCATTTTTTGGGCGAAGGAGGTCTTCCTAGAAGATATTATGAAAACACAAATTTCCCTATGTTTGACCATTTCTTAGATCTAAATATTCTAATTTCAATATTTGCTTCTATTGGTGTTGCTGCACAAATGATTTTCTTTTTCAATTTCTTTTACTCTGTTTTTAGAGGGCAAAAAGCTTCTCAAAACCCATGGAAAGGAAATACCTTAGAATGGACTACACCCGTTGAACATATTCACGGTAATTGGTATGGAGAAATTCCTACTGTTTATAGATGGCCTTACGACTTTAGTAAGCCTGGTAAAGAAAAAGATTTTGTACCTCAAAACATTCCTTTAGAAGAGAATGAAGAAGAACACTAAAAATTGTTTGAATGTCAAAAATAAGTCCGTATTCTTTAGATTACGGACTTTTTTGTTTTTATTGTTTATTCCTTTATTATTTTTTTCTCAAAATATAGATATAATTTCAAGTTTAAAGACAAAGCCTACCATTGGGTTTAAATTTGAAAGTAAATATTTTATATTAGATCATAACTTATCGCAATTAAGAGAACTAAAGCCTTACCTTGAGTTTAATGATATTTTCAGAGTTGGTGTTGGTTATTGTTGGCTAAAAAAACGAAGGGGGAGATTATTAAGTTTTACAGCCTTTAATTTCTTTGCTGAATATCTTATAATTTTTAATAAATATTGGTCAGCCGAAGTTCCTTTAGACTTTGGATTAGGTACAATTAAAAAGAAAAATAACGGATTTTATGCCTTTTTTGAACCTTCATTTATTATTGAATATAAAGGATTTAAACAATTTAATATTGGTTTAGGAACGGGAATGAGGCTTACAGTACACGATAAAAGTATTTATGAATCTGGGTTAACAGTGCAAACTCTAATCGCAAGAGTTAACTTAAAATTTGTAGAAATATATAAGTACTTTTTACAACTGAAAAATACATGATTATATTTACAACATGATTGAAGAGTATGATTTTAGATCTGATGATCAAGACAATAGTGATAAAGTATATGAAACTGCACTAAGACCAAAAATTTTTTCTGATTTCTCAGGTCAGGCTCAAGTAGTTGAAAATCTTAAAATTTTTGTTAGTGCAGCAAAAATGAGAGCAGAATCATTGGATCATGTATTACTTCATGGTCCTCCTGGTCTTGGGAAAACTACTTTGGCACAAATTATCGCTAATGAGATGGATGTTGGAATCAAAATAACTTCAGGCCCAGTATTAGATAAACCTGGAGATTTAGCTGGTTTACTGACTAATCTTGAAACTGGTGATGTACTATTTATAGATGAAATTCATCGACTAAGCCCTGTTATAGAAGAATACTTATATTCTGCAATGGAGGATTATAAAATTGATATTGTTTTAGATACTGGACCAAACGCAAGAACTGTGCAAATAGATTTGAATCCATTTACTTTAATTGGAGCTACAACTAGAAGTGGATTGCTTACAGCTCCATTAAGGGCAAGATTTGGTATAAATTGTAGGTTGGAGTATTACAGTCAGAAAATATTAAATAATATAGTAAATAGGTCCTCAAAAATTTTAGATATTCCCCTTAAACCTGATGCTTCTGCTGAAATTTCAGGGAGAAGCAGGGGTACTCCAAGAATAGCTAATGCATTATTAAGAAGAGTAAGAGATTATGCTCAAGTTAAAGGTGATGGAGTAATTGATAACAAAATCACTCAAATAGCACTAACTGCTTTAAACGTTGATCAACATGGATTAGATGAAATGGACAACAAAATTTTATTAGCTATCATCGAAAAATATAAAGGTGGTCCAGTTGGAATAAATACTTTGGCAACAGTTGTTGGAGAAGAATCTGGGACAATAGAAGAAGTTTATGAACCTTTTTTGGTTCAGCAAGGTTATTTAATAAGGACTTCAAGAGGAAGGATGGTTACAGATTTAGCCTATAAACACCTAAACAAGCCTATAAATAGTTCTGGTCAAAAAGAAATGTTTTGATTGATAAAACAGCACAAACAGCTATTATCAAACAGAAAGCTTTTGAATTAGGCTTTTCTCACATTGGTATTTCAAAAGCTGGGTTTTTGGAGAAAGAAGCAAGAGATCTTGAAAAATGGCTTTCAAATAATTATCATGGTAAAATGAACTATATGGAGAACCATTTCGATCTAAGAACAGATCCTAGAAAATTGGTTCATGGAGCTAAATCAGTGATTACAATTCTTTACAATTATTTTACAGATAAAGAACAAGTTGATCCAGAGGCTCCTAAAATTTCTAAGTATGCATATGGAAAAGACTATCATTTTGTGATCAAGAAAAAATTAAAAGAACTCCAAAGTTTTATTGTCACAAATTTTGGCGAGGTTAATATGAGAGGATTTATTGATTCAGCACCTGTAATGGATAAGGCTTGGGCAAAAAAAAGTGGCCTAGGTTGGATTGGTAAACACACCAATTTAGTCAATAAGAAAAAAGGGTCATATTTTTTCATTGCTGAAATAATTTTAGATTTAGAACTAGAAACAGATATTCCAATTAAAGATTATTGTGGTAATTGCACAAGGTGTATTGATGCTTGTCCGACCGATGCCATTGTTAAACCGTATGTAGTAGATGGATCAAAATGTATTTCTTATTTAACCATTGAACTTAGAGAAGAGATCATTCCAAAAGAGTTTAGTGGTAAAATGGATAATTGGGTGTTTGGTTGTGATGTTTGTCAACAAGTTTGTCCATGGAACCGATTGGCAAAACCACACCAAGAACCGTTATTTGATCCACCGAGTGATTTACTTTCACTGACGAAAAAAGAGTGGAAGGATTTAGATGAGGAGATGTACCAAAACCTTTTTAAAAAATCTGCAGTAAAAAGAACTAAGTTCAAAGGACTTAAAAGAAATATTACATTTTTAAATACATAATTGGTAATTGAAATTGAACAAACTTTTTATATTCTTTAAATAATTGAATTTTTATAAAAAAATTAATTTGATTAAATACCAATGGGTTACTTTAATTGCCATTTATTTGGTAGTTGTCGCGGGTTCCGTTGTCAGAATGACTGGTTCTGGCATGGGTTGTCCAGATTGGCCAAAATGTTTTGATCAATATATTCCTCCCACCAGTGTTGACCATCTTCCTGATAATTATCAAAATTATTACTCATCGGTTAGAGAAAAAAAAATACTAAAGTTTTCTAATTTTTTAAAAACTATAGGTCTCAATGAAAAGGCCAGTCAAATAATATCTGACAAATCTTTACTTTATGAACAGCCATTTAATGTATGGAATACATGGTTTGAATACATCAATAGGTTAATTGGTGCTCTAGCTGGCATTTTTATTTTTTTTGGATTTTTATTCTCTCTTTTCTCTAGAAATAGTAGATTAGTTAAATCATTGTTGTCTTTTGGATTAATTGTATTGACAGGCTTTCAAGCTTGGTGGGGATCAATGGTTGTTGCTACAAATATTGTTCCATGGGTTTTAACTGTACATATGGTAATAGCAGCAATTATGATTGCTTGGCAGATATATATAATTGCTTATTGGAGTAATGAAAAAAAGTCTCTTCCAAAATGGATGAAGTTAATTGCAGTATTCGGATCATTATTTTTTCTTTTTCAAATTGTTTTAGGCACTCAAGTCAGGCAAATTGTAGATCATTGGTTGGAAAGCCATGAAAGATCTAATTTGGTTTTTGTAAATTTTAAATTTTTTATTTCTCATAGATCTGCGGCCTTATTTTTAGTTGTTTATGCAATAATTTTAGGGTTAATAAGCTATTTTAAAAAAATTAGGCTTAAGGAAATTTATTTACTTATATTTTTTATTTTTCTTGAAGGCTTAGTTGGAAAAATATTAGCTGACTTCAGTTTGCCAATAATTCTACAGCCAATCCATTTGATACTTGCTTTACTCTCTTTTGGTTGTCTTGTGCGATTAGTTTTTAACTATAAAACATCATAAGTTGTGAAAGTAATTATTTTATTTTTTTTCATTTTTTCTTTGTATACATGCGGTTCTAAAAATGAAGAAATTTATTCCAACCTTGACGGAATAAATCACAAAGAAATATTTGAAGGTCATGACAATTGTAAAAAACACATTTTAAATTTAATTTATGAAAAGGATACAGTCCTAAAACCTATTTTTTTTGACGAAATATTACTTAAATTGAAAGAAAATGAAAAGCCTTGGAGATCTTTAGCATTTCAGTCCTTGGGTTATTACTGTCAATATTTAGATATTGAACAAGTTTCAAAACTCCAATCCTCTTTATTTAACTATTTTTTATATTACCCAAAAGAATACATGTATGAAATAAGTAAAATGAACATTGGAAAAAGTGATTGTTTTCTAACCTTATTTTCAAATTATGTTCAGTACTACATCAATAATGGTGGGGTTACCCTTATAAGTATGAAAAATGTAGCCTTCAAATACTGTGATAATTGTTCTGATAACGATATTTTCTCTGTTTACCAATATTTAGAACTAGCCTCCAAGTATTAAAACAGTTTATTTAGGGTTTAAAAAAACATATGGAATTAAGATTTCCTCCATCGAAATCCCACCATGCTGGAATGTGTCATTGTAGAGATTAGCAAAATGATGATAATTATTAGGATAAACAAAGTAATTATCTTCCTTAGCAAAAATGAATGCACTACTTAAGTTGTTTTTTGGGAGCCCTAATTTTTCAGGATTCATTGCTTCAAAAACATCTTTTCTATTGTAAGATAAGTTTTTGCTAACTTTATATCTCATGTTACTATTTGTAGATTTTGGGCCAACAACCTTTGTTGGGTTTTTCACTCTTATCGTCCCATGATCTGTGGTAAGCATAATTTTTTTTTCACTTTCACTAATTTTTTTTATAATTTCAAAAAGAGGGGAGTGTTTAAACCAACTTAAAGTAATCGATCTATATGCTGCTTCATCTTCTGCTAATTCTTTAATTACTTCCATGTCTGTTCTTGCATGAGAAAGTGTATCTACAAAATTATAAACAATAGTATTTAAATTATTTTGTAACAAGTTATTGAATTTATATACTAATTTTTTACCTGCATCAAGATGAGTTATTTTATTGTAAGATGATTTAACAGAAATATAATTTCTTCTTAAATTTTCCTTTAAAAAAAACTCTTCGTTTAGATTTTTTCCTTCGTTAGTATCTTCATCAATCCACTTTGAAGGATATTGATTTTTTATTTCAAGGGGAGTAAGTCCTGAGAAAAGTGCATTTCTTGCGTACTGTGTAGTTGAGGGTAATATACTTGAATATATTCCTTCTTTTTCAATAGAAAAAAGTTCTTCAATTACAGGCTTAATTGCTAACCATTGATCGTATCTTAAATTATCAATTACAATGAGGAAATAATCACTGTCTTTTAGCTTTGAAAATAATTCATCTTTCAATAGGCGATGGCTTAGTAACGTAGAATCATCATTTAATAAATCGGTATAATTTTTGTCAATGTATTTGGAAAAAAGTTGATTTGCTTCTTCCTTTTGCATGTTTAAAATCTCTGTCATATTTTGGTCAGAAAGCTCTAATTGCATTTCCCAATATGTTAGTTTCTTAAATAATTCTTTCCATTTATTTAAATCTAATGATTGACTTATTTCACTTCCTATTTCTCTAAATTTTTGTTGGTAAGAAGTTGAATTAGTTTCACTAACTAATCTTTTTCCGTCCAATAACTTTTTTATTGCCATAAGAATTTGATTAGGATTTACTGGCTTAATTAAATAATCGGATATTTGTTTTCCTATGGCCTCTTCCATGATCATTTCTTCTTCACTTTTTGTGATCATTATAACCGGTACACTCTGGTTTAACCTTTTTATTTTTTCAAGAGCAACTAGCCCATTCATACCAGGCATATTTTCGTCTAAAAAAACCAAATCAAATGGTTTTGTATTAAATTTCTCCACAGCCTCATTCCCTGAGTTAACTGCTTCTACATCATATCCTTTTTTTTCTAAAAATAGAAGGTGCGGTTTAAGGCTTTCTATTTCATCGTCTGCCCAAAGTATTCTTATCATTTAGTATTTTTAATTAATTAGATTTGTTTTAACTTAATCGGCTATTAAATTATGAACAATCAAGTTAATAAAATTATTAACGATCCTGTATACGGATTTATTACTTTAAACAAAGGAATTTTGTTAGAGATTATTGATCATCCTTTTTTTCAAAGGTTATCAAGAATTAAGCAACTAGGACTAACTTACATGGTATACCCTGGTGCTCACCATACTCGATTTCATCACGCAATAGGATCTGCATATTTAATGAAACAAGCACTACAAACGCTCAAAGAACAAGGAAAAGAAATTTCAAATGATGAGGAATTAGGAGTCACTTTAGCAATTTTACTACACGATATTGGTCATGGTCCTTTTTCTCATGCTCTTGAAAAATCTTTTTTAAATAATTTAGATCATGAAGCTGTTTCCTTGCTGTTTATGGAAGATTTAAATAAGTTTTTTAGCGGAACATTAAGTACTGCTATTGCAATTTTTAAAGATGAGTATCCTAAAAAATTTTTACATAAGCTAGTTTCATCTCAACTTGATATGGACCGTTTAGACTATTTAAAAAGAGATAGTTTTTTTACAGGAGTTTCAGAAGGTGTTGTAAGTAATGAAAGAATTATTAAAATGTTTGCTTTAAATAACAATGAAATTGTAATAAGAGAAAAAGGAATTTATTCAATAGAAAAATTTTTAATAGCTCGAAGATTAATGTATTGGCAAGTTTATTTACACAAGACTGTTCTTAGTGCAGAGTTTTTGTTAGAACAAATAATAAATCGAGCAAGACAAATGATTAAAGCTGGTGAAAAAATATTTGTTACAGACGAAATTAAGTTGTTTCTGTCCAATAAAATTGATAGAAAATTAATGCTAAAGCCAGAAAATTTAAAGGCATTTTCAATAATTGATGATTTTGATGTTTTGTTCTGTGTAAAATCATGGTGTAGTAGTAGTGATAGAGTATTGTCATTAATGTGTAAGATGATGATTAACAGGAAATTACCAAAAGTTAAAATTAGTCCTAAGCCCTTTAGTTCAACGTTGGTTACAGAACTAAAAAGAAGCCATAAAAAGAAATTAGATCTTAATAATGATGAGATTAAATACTTTGTATACCAAAAGGAAATGCAAAATAATGCATATAGTTCTGATAAGGATGAAATTAAGATTTTATTTAAAGATGGTTCTTTGAAAGATATAACAGAAGCATCTGATAATTTAAACATTAGGGCCTTATCTAATGTTGTTAAAAAATATTATTTATTTTCACCATCCTTTTGAGTAATAATATATAATAAGAATTACTATTTTTAACATTCTAATGGAAATCACAGCAAACCAAATTGCAGAATTAATTAATGGTACTATTGTAGGTAACGTTAATACTTCTGTAAATGAATTTTCGAAAATTGAAGAGGCTAAATATGGTACTTTGACTTTTCTTGCTAATCCAAAATATGAACCATTAATTTATAAAACTAAAGCTTCTATCGCTTTGGTGAACTCAAATTTTATCCCTTCAAAAGCTCTGCCAAAAAAGCTAACGTTAATAAAAGTTGAAAATGCTTATGAAAGTCTAGCACAATTATTAAGAATGTATGATGAGTTTACCAACAACAAACTTGTTGGAATAGAAGAACCAGTATTTATTCATCCGTCAGCAAAAATTGGTGATTCAGTCTATGTAGGAGCATTTTCTTATATTGGAGAAAATGCAATTATTGGAGATAATTGTCAAATATATTCTCATTGTCATGTAGGAAAAGACGTCGCATTAGGTGAGGGGTCAAAGCTTTTCTCTGGTGTAAAAGTTTACAATAAAACTAAAATAGGGGTACATTGCACATTTCATTCTGGAGCTGTAATTGGTTCTGATGGTTTTGGATTTGCACCTAACAAAGAAAATGAATATCAAAAAGTTCCTCAAATTGGTAATGTCATTATTAATGATTATGTTGAAATCGGTGCGAACACAACAATCGATAGAGCAACTATGGGATCTACAATAATTGGAACGGGAGTTAAAATAGATAACTTAGTTCAGATAGCTCACAATGTTGAAATTGGAACTAATACAGTTATTGCTGCTCAAACAGGAATAGCTGGTTCCACAAAGATTGGAGATAATGTCATGATAGGTGGTCAAGTAGGTATAGTAGGTCACATTCAAATTGCAAAAGGAACTAAAATTGCTGCGCAAAGTGGAGTTGGTAATAGTATAACTGAAGAAAATCAAATTATACAAGGTTCACCGGCTTTTGAGATAGGAGATTATAAAAGAAGCTATATTTTATTTAAAAATCTCCCCAACTTAAGGAAGCAAATTTTAGAAATTAATTCAAAACTTAAGAAAGATAATGCCTAACCAAAACACAATAGTTGAATCTATAAAATTTAACGGAGTAGGACTTCATACAGGAAACAATGCCAATGTGGTTGTTGAGCCAGCACCTGAAAACCATGGGATAAAGTTTCAAAGAATAGATATTGAAAATCAACCAATTATTTCTGCTGATGTTAACCTAGTTACAGATACCCAGAGAAGCACTACTATTGAAAAAAATAATGTTAAGATTATCACAGTTGAGCATTTAATGTCAGCACTTTATGCACTTAAAATTAATAATGCCCTTATAAAAATTGATTCTTCGGAAATTCCTATTTTGCATGGAAGTGCAAAGCAATATGTTGAAGCTATTCTCAAAGTAGGAATCAAAGAGCAGAAAGAAAAAATTAAATTTTTAAAACTTAATAAACCATTAAATTATACAGATGTTGAATCAGGATCCGAAATATTATATATTCCGTCTGAAGATTTTAAAGTTTCTGTAGTTTTAGATTATGGTGATTCAGTTTTAGGTACTCAATATGCTGAGCTCAGAGATATGAATGATTATGTTCAAGAAATTGCTTCTTGTAAAACTTTTGTTTTGCTTACTGAACTTGAAAAATTAGCAAAAGCTAATTTAATTAAAGGAGGTAATCTTGAAAATGCTATTGTGATGGTTGATCGGGAAGATATTGATATTTCAGAATTAAAAGATTTGGCTCACCTTCTTGGTAAAGAAGAAGTAGACATAAAAATTAATGGAAATATTTTAAATAATTGTGACCTACAGTTTCATAACGAACCAGCTAGACACAAATTACTTGATTTGATCGGAGATCTTGCACTTATAGGCTTTCCTATAAAAGGACATATTATTGCAAAAAAACCAGGTCATAAACTAAACACATCATTTGCAAAAATTTTAAAAGCAGCCATGAAAGAACAATCTAAAGCACCAAAACAATTTGATCTATATAAAAAACCTCTTTATAATATTTCAGAAATAGAAAAAATGTTACCTCATAGGTACCCATTCTTGCTGATTGATAAGATAATGGAAATAACCGATGACGGAATAATTGGAGTGAAAAATGTAACTATGAATGAACCGCAGTTCACTGGTCATTTCCCAGGAAATCCAGTTATGCCTGGCGTGCTTCAAATTGAAGCTATGGCTCAAACAGGTGGTATATTTTCTCTAAGTAAAGTTGAAGAGCCACACTTATACTCAACTTATTTTATGAAAATTGATAATGTTAAGTTTAAAAGAAAGGTAATTCCAGGCGATACAATTGTTTTTGAGCTTAAGTTGATTTCTCCCATTAGAAGGGGATTAGTACATATGGGCGGAAAAGGATTTGTAAATGGGGAGGTTTGTATTGAAGCAGATATGTTGGCACAAGTAGTTAAAGACAGAACAGAATAATTTCATTATTTTAACCATAATTTAAAAACATAATGTCTAATTATCCACAAACAAATATACATCCAAATGCGAAAATTGGAAAAAACGTATCTATAGAACCATTTGCAACAATTTATGAAGATGTTGAAGTGGGTGATAACTCTTGGATAGGTTCAAACGCAGTAATTATGAATGGAGCTAGGATAGGTAAAAATTGTAAAATTTTTCCTGGTGCAATTATTTCTGCTGATTCACAAGACTTAAAATATAAAGGTGAATATGCTACCACAATAATTGGAGATAACACGACTGTAAGAGAGTATGTGACGATTCATAAAGGTACGGCAGATAAAAAAACAACTATAATTGGTAAGAATTGTCTATTGATGTCATATGTTCATATAGCTCATGATTGTATAATTGGTGATAATGTTGTGTTAGCTAATTTAGTTCAGATAGCAGGACATGTTATTGTTGGAGATTGGGTAATTATCGAAGGTACGGCAGCTGTACAACAGTTTGTAAACATTGGTGAGCATACATTTATTGCAGGAGGTTCTTTAGTAAGAAAAAATGTACCACCTTATGTGAAAGCTGCAAGAGAACCTTTATCCTATGTCGGAGTTAATACAATTGGATTAAGAAGAAGAGGGTTTAATGATCAACAAATAATTAATATTGAAGATATTTATAGAGTAATTTATGTTCAAAATAGTAATATAACAACAGCTTTAAGTGTTGCTGAATTAGAAATCCCTGTTTCTGAGGAAAAAGAAGTAGTTTTAGATTTTATAAGAGATTCAACAAAGGGTATTATGAGAGGATTAAGTTAACCCTATCAAAGATTGGTTTTTATTACTTGAATCACTTCAAAAGTATTTCTTTCAAATAATAAAGTGATCAAAGATAGGTTGTCAATATTGAAGGAGGAATCAATAGATGGATCAATCAATTCAAAAGAAAAATCATTATAAAATTTACTTCCGGAACTCACATTTGATGAGCTAATTTCTGTTCCCCAAACTCCATTTATATTATCTGTAAGTACACTATGGTGATTGTAGTTGTAATTTGTAGAACCATTAGACATTTTTTGAGGAGCAATCACAGAATTCCTAATTAAGAAAATTACTAAATGGTAATTTCCGTTCATATCTGATTTAAATTCTGTTTCAGTATGGATAAATAGACCATTTGTTGATGCGAAATGATTTTTCTTTATTTGAATATTTGCTAATAAAACTTGATTATTTTCTTGATTGACTGCATTCTCCCATGAACCTACTAAATGCCAAACAGAATTGTTCAAGCCAGTATTTTTTCTGTTTATTGTACCCATCGGATTTGCAAACATCCCTGGCATTTCCGTTACATATGTGTCACCTGCTTCGGTAGTAAAATCGTCTATAAAAACATCATCTGTTGCTTGGAATGAACCATCAGGAGAAGCGTGAATAGCAACTAGTATTACATTCAAAGAGGTGTCGTCTTCTAATTGCTCAGCAATTATAGCTGCATCAGGACAATTTGTACATTTATGACCAGTGTAATCTTCTAAAAGAATGTATTTTTTAGTATTGTAATTAGTGCTCCAATTGGTTTCAGGATTATCAAAATTATATAAGGTTAGGTAGTCATTAGAATCACCAGGATATAAACTCCAGTCTACATCACCAAAAAC
>MDTC01145060.1_pt1 | contig 125064 bp, 118 predicted proteins | sample 811181 | NCBI WGS metagenome assembly MDTC01 (sample SAMN05326644, study PRJNA326480) | marine metagenome | isolation source: seawater | place: Pacific Ocean: North | collected 2011
ATATCCCAAGGTGATTCAGAAGCATTTTCCTAAGGCAAAGTACAAAAGGTATAAGGGAAGAAGGGGATGTGTTGTGGGGCAAGGGGAGTTAAAAGCCGGGGGCTTTGATCCGCTCTTTAGCCTGAATCATACATGTGCCATGATCCGGGCGAATGTGAACCGCTTATTTCGCAGAACCTGGTGCACTTCCAAAGACCTGGAGTGCCTGCAAAAGCACCTCAATCTTTATCGCTACTACCATAACACGCAGTTGATTTGAGTCGCTTTCCGAGAATGGGACAATTCCAGTGCTTAGAGATCACTTTTCTTAGCAACATCAAAAGGGAGCAGTTTTAATTGCATATCATTATATGTTCCGTTTGATTGGTAGAAGCACTCCACCGCACACAATGGGCCCTCTGACTCTGATCAGGACATGGTGAACCAATCTTGGCGCTACAAGGATAACCGGCTCCAGGACATGATGGATAAGTACCTGAGCCGGCTCCACCATTACTACAGCGAGAACCATAAGACCAAGTCCCCGGGATGGGTGTGCTTTCACAAACACGGCTTGGTCGGCAAGTCCACTCGCTTGCAGGCTTCGCCCCTTCCGCAGCACAACACTTTTCTTCCGCCGGAGAGCCGCTACCATCTATACAAGTCACACTACGATTGATCGGAGCTTGTGGATCGCCATCTACAGCAGTTTCTCCAGGCCCACATACAGGCTCAGGTGGACTCGTGCAGGTATCATAGTCCGAACTCCAATCACCGCTTTGCCAATTGTAACTTGCTTCGGGACATTCTGGGTTGCCTGGGTCTGGTTCGCAGCACTGCAAAGAGCCAATAGCTTGGCAGTTAGTATTAAAGCCTTCAATAGGGCCTTCTGCTGTGCCGCTAGGACAATTAGGTTCACCGCAATAAATGCCGCTTCCAGGCGCTACTTCTGAACAAGAAGCAAAGCCAGGCTCACCAGGACTGCAAGAGATACGAGGGGCAGTGCACGAAGGGGATATTCGCTGAGCACAAACATCGCTACCTCGTGTAATACAATTCGTTAGCAGCGGGTTGGAGGTACAAAGAAACATACTTGCAACTCGCTCTTCTCCGGCTTGGCAATCGCCGCAGCCCCCAGGACATGCCGGATCACCGCAGTAAAAACCACTACCAGCTTCGACTTCCTCACAGTTGGTATAATCACTATTCCCTGGCTCGCAAGGAACCTGGGGTGCAGTACAAGCAAAGGCTTTTTCTGTGGCACAAATCATACCACCCTTGTCCGTACAATTTTCCAGTCTTACATCAGCCGTGCATGTAGCCATATCGGCAACTTCGACTTCACTAGCTAAACAGCCGCTTCCACAAATTTTAGAATTTTCTTCGCTACGATTGCGGCAAGCCACACGCTCTTCACAATTGCCAAATTCAAGGTTGCAAGCTCCCATGGTTGCAAACTCTGTTTCGCTAGCCGTGCAGGTTGCCACGGCAGTACAAGCGACTCCTGGATCGACACTTGTTGGCGCCTCAGAGCCCACACCACAGCTGGAGAATATTGGACATTTTTCTCCAGGGCCTGCCACGGGACTGGCATCAGGCGCTTGGCAAGTTCCCTTATTTATCACGGCACAGGTACCAGAATTAGCATCCACAGAAATGGGCTCGCCTTCTGCATCTTCACACGAGATAGAAATGCTACAAGACTCGCCATCGCGGCTACAAGATCTAGAAACGTCGGTGGTAGTTCCTGGGCACGAGGGCACGGCACCCATACATTTATATGTATCGCCTAAGCAAGAGGAGTTTTGCGTATCATTTTCACAAGGATTTGAAATGCTCGTGGATTTGAAGCAGCGGTTATCTCCCACCATGCTGTCATAAAGCCAATCTACAGAAGTAACAGCTTTACATTTACCAGCATCAGGTCCTTTTTTGTCGCAGACAAAGCCGGGTGCGCATTCTACACCTTCACATTTATCACCGCCGGCCATATCGGAGCCGCGTACCCGGTAGGGAGTCAGGGGGGAGTTGGTAATTCGCCCGCAACCATCCATTGCTTGATAGCATATTCCACCCTCATCGGCTGCGGGAGGAGTGCAACCAGCAGGCATGCCTGCCCAGTCAATGACTTGGCTAATATTGGCTGCAAGGTCGGCTCTTTTTAACTCATACTGATCGTCTGTAGAAAGCACTTTGGTTGGTAGCGCGGCTACCGTAGGTAGCATTCCGCTTGCGCCTTCCACAAAGGTTCCATTCATTCCGGCACTGGAGGACACAAGTGTGGGAACCGGGCGATCCAAGGTGGATGCTGGTCCACTCGGAATGCCATCATTTTCAAAGTCCGTAATCCATTCCACAATTTCAGGAGGATCTGTGGCAGGTCCACAACCGTCACAAGCCAAGGCTACGGCTTCATAATTTCCGCCACTGCGAATGTTGGTTGGCATTACTGTATTATCACAATTTGGCATACTGGTATCGCCCTTCACTCGCAGGCGAATACCATACTTATCAGGCGTAACAGGAAAAGAGCCGGGCGCGGGAACAACATTTGCCGTCCAATCCTGGCTGCCTTCTTCACATTGAAACAATGCACCTCCAAAGCTAGCATCGATACCACTCCACTTACTTGAAGCAGGTACACTACCTAAATGCTCCGAGGTTGTAGCGATGAGTCCACTAGGAGGAACGGGGCTTGCACGTAAGGGGCGATACAAATCCACTCCAAAATCAAAAGCATCGGAATCGCCCGGTCCCAAACCGGTCAAACCTGAGGTAATGGTGACGTTGCGGGCAACATCGATTTCCATAACATGCAGGCGATAAAAACCTTCAGCCAAATTTTCAATACTTAAATCAAATTGATTCACTCCTGCACTGACTTGAATAGGGGAGCCAAGGATATTGCTACCTAAACCGCAAACAAACCATCCGGTATTGTTGTGGCCATCCCGGCCAATGGCTTCTCGAGCATAATCGACCCGGCACAATACTTGGGAGCCTGTGGTTATACCCGAAACATTGTAGGTAACTGTGGGACGGTTGCTGGGACTTCCACATGCGTACCTGCCAGCACTGGCAGCAGTGCCGCTGGTAATGGACCAGGTAATATTTAATGGACCAGGAGGGTTGGGAATTCGTCCTGGCTTTACGTTGAATGAGGTTTCACAAAACTGAGTATTTCCATCAGTTTCCAGAAAGGACAGTTTTAAATTTACGCGAAAGGAACGGTTGTGTGTTGTCGGAGCCAGTGGGTTGTTGTTTTGAATCACGGGGTTCCAAGAGCTAGTGCACGGAAGAAGATTTTGCCCTTCCTCCAATTGCACTTGTGCCCGTACCTCGGGATTGGTTAAGCCGCCAATATTTCGCCAACTTGCTTCTTGCAATACATCCCCGCGAGGATCGGGCGTAACCAAAGTCTCTTCGGCACACATATCCTGGTAGGCAGATAAAAGGCGGGTTGAAGCAGATTGAACCAATTGCCAATTTTGAGCATTTCTGGCAATGCTTTTGTTGGCCTCTATAATATTGCGAAAATGATTTCCCGTAGTATTAGGAAAGCCCACGCTATCGCCACTGTAGGCAACATTGGAGTCGATGGGTGCAAGGTTTAGCATATTGTATTCAAATCTTTGTAGATTTCCATCTTCGATAAATACAGTATTAGGATTCAGATTATCACTTGCCGGTAGCCATGGGATTACTCGGTTATTATTGTCTATGCTTTTGATGGAGGAGACCATGGACTGCAAGCGAGAACTGCATGAAGCGGACTCTTGAATGTCCTTTGTGCCTTTTACGTTTTCAACTACGTAGGAGGAAACCAACAAGGCTATGCCGCTAACCAAACCAGCGGCGATCATTACCTCTAAAAGATTAACACCTTTATGGTTTTTTATCATAATCATCCTATCGGAATTACTCACAAAAATCTCAATCTCAAAATTAGATTTTATAGAAATTCTTGATATTTTGTCTCATTTTGAGACATGCCATAGAGAATTCCTTATTTAAAATATAATATCCTTTATGGATTCACCGATAGAGAAGAAATCTAGGAGAGAGCATGACGGATTACCAACAACGTACCTCGCGCAACTGGGGATATATAGAAGATGTAACGCAAAAAAAAATACAAGAGCAGCGCCTGGTGATAGCCGGGTGCGGAATGGGCAGTGTACTGGCAGAAGTAGCAGCTAGAATAGGGTTTTGTAATTTTGTCTTAATCGATGGCGATGAAGTAGAGATTCATAATTTAAATCGACAAGCCTTTCTAAATGCAGATATTGGCGAGCGCAAGGTCGTTGCATTAAAAAACAAACTGCATGCCATAAACCCGAATATAAATGTAGAAGTGCACGATGAATTTTTAACTTCTGAGAACGTAAAAACAATGGTGCAGACTGGGGACATTGTTTTGGATACCATCGACTTCCTAGATTTAGAAGCGGTAACCACACTACACGATTATTGCTTTCAAAATAAAATCACCATCATGAGTGCTATGAATGCAGGTTTTGGTAGTATGGCAATTTTTATTCCGCCAATGGAAGCAGATACCACGCCTTTTCGTAAAATCTTTGGTGTGACAGAAGGTATGAATCTTAAAGAGGCTTCCTATTCCGAGCTATACATTCAACTTTTTCAAAGATTGGCCCCCGCTCTAGATCCCAAGGTGGTGGAGATCATGCAAAAGGTTTTTCAAAAAATGGCAGATGGTCAGCCTTGTCCTGCACCGCAGGTGGCTCCAGGCTCCTACGCAACTGGTTCCTTGGTAGTAACTGCCTTGTGCCGCCATCTTGCAGGAGATCCGGTAATGCAAGCTCCGGCCATGATTGGTGTGAATTTAAATGATTTGTGCCAGGTCGAAATTTTGCGTTTGCTTTAGAAACGGTAGGCAAACTTGGCAACAAAGCGCCGAGACTCTTCCGGGTCCTCATCGGGGCCAATGTCTTCACCATAAGAGGCAATTTGCATTTGTACATTTTTAAGAGCCAGTTCAAAGCCGGCAGTCCAATAACGCTGGTTCATTCCGGCACGAATAAAGAGCATGTCCGATAGGTTTAGTTCCCAGCCTGCATGATAGCGTCTTTGTGCATCTTCTTCGTCCAAAATATTTTCAACATCTCGCATTTCAAAGGTAAACGAAGAGCGAACATGATTGGAGTGTATGGGAAAGAACGAGAATGCGGCATCTATGGTTTGTTTTAAAGTGTCGGGCTCCTCTGCGGCATCGTATAGCATGCCGTCCGCGTGACGAAAGGAAGTATTGCCCACATCACGTACTACGGCGGTTAACGAGGGGAGCCATGCCCAGGGAGCCGTTAGGCTCAAGCCAATGTCAGCACCAAGGCCTACACCCTCGGTAATATAGTCTTCGGCATCGGCATTGGGAGTTGGAATTGTCAGTGTTTCATTGAAAGTAGCGCGATTGATATATTTACCGGTAAAGCCAAACTTGATTCTACCGCCCCAAAAGCGGAAATTATAGCCTAGCAGCAAGGCTGTATCATCAAAGAAAGTAACATCTGCCGTACTGCGATCGGCACTTGGGACGGCGGCATAATTGAGTTTTTTAAATAAGCCTATACCAAAGTTGGTGGCAACAAAGGAGGGGAATATCTGCATCCTTGCATAGATGTCATCCGTATCACTCTCTTCATTCAAAGTATCGAGGATTCCCTCTAAGTCGAAATAGTCAAAAGGATCATTGCCATCGGTAATGTATTCGGAATAATTACTCGTAGCATCCCCTTCTGGATCGATCACAGTAAAGATAGAGTTTCGCAATCGCCCTAGACCGGTTGGGTTGGCAAGCAGCGAAGTCTCATCATTGGCAATGCCAATGCTTGCACCGCCCATACCCATTTGGCGGACACCATTAAAAAACTCAAAACGCTCTGCTGCAAGACTTATTTGAACATCCATCATGAAGGCAGCAAAAAATAATATCATCCTTGATATTTTCATAATGTTCTTTTCGGCAGCTTTTGCCTCAAATTGAGATTCGTAGATAAAAACCTACTTTGGTTTAGTTCCACTAGATCATGGTAAAGCTGCTCTTTAGATCAGTAGAGTTCTGTGGCTAGAGATATATACTATATATAGGACGAAAAAGGAGCCTAGGATGGGTCGATGGATTCTATTGTTTATCTTTGTATTTGCCGGCTGCAATATTCTGGAATTCACTGCGGATGAAACTTCAGAAGACTCTTTGATATACAAGATGCAAGCTTATATCAATGACTTTAATTTTGATGCAGCCATTGCGGTATTCACGAGTGAAATGGGCAGTAGTCAACAATCCACACGCGAGGCAAGAGAGTATTATGCTCAAGCCTATATGGGCAAATGTGGACTGGATTTTCTCGAATTTGTAAATGATGTTTCGGATTACAGCGGTAATTTTTTTGCAAGTTTATTGGAGAGTATGGAGAATGCTACCGCCCCCATTGTAAATGATTGTGCGGTTTCAGAGTCTATCATTGATGAGAACATAGCGAATCTAAGCCCCACTACCACCGATTACAATATGGCAGTGCTAAATGCCATGACAAAGATGGGCAATATTATGAATCTACGTGGTGCGGATGGCAATAACCAGGTGGATGCAGGGTTTGATACCTGTGATACGGCTGATATCTCGGATGCGGACATGCAGGAATTTGTTGCGGCTCTAAGCCGTATGCTTTCTTACATTGGCTCTTCAAGTCTAAATTTTTTCAATGATGGTGATGGTAGCAACGATGTCGATCTTAGTGGTGTTTGCGATACGGGACAACCGCTAGAGGTAGCCGGTCTTTGTGATGTCATCGATGCTGCCGATGTTACGGCTACGCAAATTTGCGCTGCTCGAGCCCTAATGCGTGAATCAACCGATGGCATTGGCTTGGGCTTGTGTGCCAATGATGTAGCAGGTAGCGTATGCGGCGGCGGCTGCGGGGGAGCAGTTTGTCCCTTGTAAGCTTTCTTTTCTTTTTCTTTTTACAAGATGCCCAAGCAGTGGATGTTCTAAACTATCGCGGCTATTCGGCCCGCGCCCTTGGAATGGGAAATGCCTTCTCCGCCATTGCCGATAATAGTGATGCGCTTTACTACAACCCTGCGGCGCTATCCAGAGTTCGAGGCTTTCGCTTTTTACTCGTTGATCCCTATGTGGGGATTAACGATATTACGGAAGTGCAAGACGCATTGACCGATGTCAGCGATAGTGATGATGCGGATGGTTTTGTCACCACTATTCGTGAGCTTTATGGGCAAAATGTTTGGGCCGCCGGCGGTGCCAAGGCGGGTTTTTATATGCCAAATTTTGCTGCCATCTACTACGCGCAAGCAGAGTTTACTGGCTTATTATCTAGTCCTTCGTATCCTACTTATGACTTAACCTACAAGTATGATTCGGGGGTTCATGTGGGCTTTTCCTTTGAAATGCTACCCGGTTTGCATGCGGGCCTAGGTGTGCGCACGATCGATCGAACAGGTGGGGAATTGCCCGTTTCTGTGGAGATCTTAGAAGACCTAGATTCTGACACCATTGAAGACTATTTGCTGCGAGAAGGTAGCGGTGTCGGGGCTGACTTTGGTTTGTTGTATGAGGTGGGTGCTTTAAAGTGGGCGTTTTCTTGGTTCAATGTGGGAAATACCAACTTTACGGCTAAGGAAAATCAAAGGCCTACTAGTGAGCAGCAATATATGAGTTTGGGAGTCGGGGCCGAAATTGATTTGCCCCTTATCACCATTCGCCCTGCTGCAGATTTTCGCTTTATTGATCGTAGTGACATCCCCTTAGGAAAAAAGATGGATTTGGGATTGGAGCTCGACCTACCCTTACTATCGGTGCGAGGCGGTTTTCATCATGGCTACTACACAGCTGGAGCCAGTGTGGATTTGTTCTTTTTGCGTATGGATGCTGCAACTTGGGCGGAAGAGCTGGGTGGCTATACGGGGCAAGAAGAAGATCGGCGCTATATGGTGCAACTGGTTTTGGAGTTAGGAATGGATGCCGATCTTAATATTTTTACCTTGGATGCAGCCTCTCGTAGACAGCTCAAACAGCGCCGCTAAGTATAAAGGCCTTCTCGTTCGTATTGCATATGCCGAAATCATCATCAAGTGCTGTGTCATTCTCAGGATAGCTAAAAGTCGACAACGTCTCTAAATCCAATTAAGATGCCTTATGCTCGAATTGTATGAAGTAGGGGATGAAAAACAAAAATTAGATTTTTTTCAGTCTTATAAGCCATCAGAAGACATATGGCTTGTCTCCACCATGAACGACAAGCGTGAATGGCAGGCAGAAATATTTAAGTCGCAAACCATTGTTTTAGATAATCACTTGTTACGAATTAGCGAGTTTTGGCAGAATCTTTATCGATATATAGGACGCGACTACAAATATGTTAGCAATGATTATTTTAAAATTTGGCTACAAGAAAATTTTCGTTTTTCCATTGAGTTTAAAGACCATTTTTTAATTCAATTTTTAAAACACTTACAAGATTATTTATTTGAAGCAGGTCAGTTCGATTTTTTGCAGGAATGGCTGCAAAACAATCTAGAGGATGCCGACGAGGTAGAGCGCGTCTTGTCTGTGCTACATGAAATCATTGAAAAAATTCAAAATGATAAGATTGTCTGCGATTATTACTTAGTAAAAATCATTGATCAGAATCTAGATACGATACTGGAGAAATGGAATTTTAGCGGTAAAATATTTGTGGATATTGAATTTGATCTCTTGCCCATCGAGGCCAAGATTTTACAAAGAATTGCCAAAGAACATTGTGTTAATATTCTGCTGCCAACCTTAGGGGAAAAAGCCTTTTTGCCCTACGAATATCAAAGGTTTTTGCCGCTTGTAGCGGATACGAGTTTATTAAAAAAGACAAAGGTCTTTGAGGCAAAGGAACAGGCGATAGGTGATTATTTGGTGCGGCAACCTTATCAGTATTATGCCGCCAATAGTTTGTCGGAGGAAGTCTTTTATGTGCTAGGGGAAATTCGCTCCCTATTAGAGCAGGGACTTAATAAAAGTGACATTCGAATTCTGGCTGCTGATAAAAATCGTTATGAATTTCTCTTGCAATACTTGTTGTACAAAGAGGGAATCAACTCGAGCTTTATTATGGATGAGCCAATTTCCGCCTATTCTCATGCGCAAAAAATTGCTGGCATGCTACGAGTTTTAATTGAGGAGCGGGAGCCTGTAGATTTGATTTTGCCTGTCGCCAATGAGACGACCAATTATCAAAAACTAGAGAATTACTCTAACGAAAATTTAGATTACTCTTGGCTAAAGGAAATTCCAGAATGGAAAGACTTAGTAAATGGCCAACAGCGGATTGACTGTTGGGAATTATTGGGTCTAATTGAAAGCCGATTAGGACTAGATGAATCTACCGACTCTTTATTTGCCATGTTATTGAATGATTTTTCTGAAACAGAAAAGCTTCCGCTAAAAACTTGGTACAATTATTTTGATAGTGTTTCTAGAAAACTGTATTCAGCCAAACAAAACTTTATTGAAGGGGATTTAAGGGTTACCAATTTGGCAGAGGGTGCGAAGTATTCGCAAAAGCATATTTTCATTTTGGGCTTTAATGATGAAGATTTAAAGTACCGAGTTCCTACATTACTTGAAAATCTGGATCTGCTAAAGATAACACAGGATCTTGGTTTTTGGTTTGAAAATCCTTTTTCAAAAAAGAACTATTACAAAGCTTTAAAGTTGATCCATGATCCTGATAAACAAGTCTATCTATCTTTTTCTCGTGCCGATATGCAAAACAATGCTTTAAGCCCCAGTTTCTTGCATTATAATCTAAAGGTGACGGGTCAATTAAAACAGACACATAGCCTCGGCAAGCTGACTTCTACTATAGAAGTAGCCGAGGCTAATGCAAACATACCATCTTACAAACTGGAAAAGATCTCAGCCTCTTCTTTTGAAAGGTATGTGAAGTGTCCATTTATCTACGCGGCGGAAAAGGTCTTTGGTTTAGAGTCTTCGAAGCCACTAAGTGTTCGCTTGGGCCCATTAGAGAAAGGCTCGCTCTTTCACACCTGTCTTGAGGAATTGCTATCTAAGCAAATCTTGCAGCCTAGTGAGGAGAATCTCCGGCAAATTGTACAAGCAAAATACAAAGAATTGGATATTAAAATTTTGAACCCTAAATTTCGCCATATTTATTTAGAAGAAACCTGTCGGCAGTTGCAACGATTTTTGACTGCTGAAAGAAATTGGCGGCAAGAGCACCCAGACATCCAAACCATGGCCTGTGAGTTTAAGATGGATGGCTTCTTGAGTTACGATGCGAAGTTCTCAAAGACTGCTGGAGACATACACTTTACTGGTAGCATAGATCGAATGGATGAAGATCAAGGTCAGCGTATAATTTTAATTGATTACAAGTCGGGAACTTCCTACAAAAATGCCAATTCTTGGCTAAAGGAAGGTAGTATTCAACTTGCTATATACAGTCTTTTTGTCCAAGACGTTATGAAAAAAAATGTAGTGGGAGGCATCTACTTCTCATTAAAATCCCTAGACCGTGAAACGGGTTTTATGCAGTTGGCCCTAGATAATTCCTTGTCGCCCTCAAAGTCTAGAAAGTCTTTCTATATATCAGAGCAAGAGCAACAGGATATCTTGGATCAAGTACGTGGGGTGCTAAAGCAAAGCCTTGAAGGAATTCAAAGAGGGGAGTTTATGCCCAAACCACTTAAAGAAGATTTTTGCGATAAATGCAACTGGAGAGATTTATGTCGAGCGCCACACCTTTATTAGAGCATCGCTTTCTCCATGCTGGGGCCGGTGCGGGAAAAACCACCCGCTTAATTAAGGAGATTTACGAAAAAGCCACTGCATATAAAAAGATGCATGGAGACTATCCCAATATTTTGGTTTGCACCTTCACTGTCAAAGCAACGCAAGAATTGAAAGAGCGCTTAAGCAACAAAGCCATTCAAGAAGAGAATTATGGGTTTTTAAGCTATGTTAATGATCGCTCGCAATTGCTATTATCTACCATTCATGGAGTTTTGTATCAGTTCTTAAAGGCGAATGCGCTAAGTGTAGGGCTTGATCCGAATTTTGCATTACGTGAAGGCATAGAAGTGCATAGCAAAGTAAAAAAGATTGCCTACGGTATCTTTGATAATAATAAAGACTATACAGATATACTCAATCACTACTCCATGGAGGAGGTAGCAAACTATGCCTTGCAGTATTATCTTGCGTTTTTGCAGGGAAAAATATTGCAAGTAGCGAGCCGGGAATACTTGGAGCAACTTTGGCAAAACAAAGAAAGGCAGCTGCTAGAGAAATGGCAGTCACTTCTTGATGAAGCAGAATGGATATGCGAACACTTAACAGAAAAAAAGTCGAAGGCAGCGCCAGAATGGCAGCAAATTCTACTTTCTATGCAGGGCAAGCAAGATCTAAAGACTAGATTTCAAGGCTTAAGCATGCCGGCTTTAAGGCAAAAGGACATTAAAGAGGTTGGTAGTAAAATTAAGGCTGTCTTTGAGGAGTGCCAAGAATTTATTAATGATGGTGCCTACGACAAGGATTTTTGGTTAGCAAACCATAATTACTTGCACTTATGGCAAAGGTTTTTAGAGGACTTTTGTGCTAACTATCACAAATGTGTTCTGCAAGAATCATTTGTTGGTTTGTCTTATCTTGAAGAATTGACTTATTACCTTTTGCAAAAAGACCCTTCTTTTGCAGAAAGTTTTCAAAAAAAATGGGATTATTTTTTAATTGATGAATTTCAAGATACTTCCCGTCTGCAGATATCCATTTTAAAGAAAATGATGGGGGCAAAGCCTTATTTTGTAGTTGGAGACGCTCAACAAAGCATTTATTTGTTTCGTGGCTCCGATGTGTCTGTATTTAATGAAGTAAAACAAGAATTCGAGGAAAAACAACTTGCTGTGGAAGGTTTGAGTACAAACTATCGCTCCGATGGCTCGCTCTTGCAGTTCATTAATGATGTTTTTCATCCCCAAAACTTTATGCAAATGCAGGCGCATAAAGAAGTGCAAAAAAACAAACCAGTCGTACAATTGGTCTTTGAAGATGAAAAAGAAGAAGTCTTGGAAGCTGTAGCGGCGCATATTAAAGCCTTGTTGCAGAATGGTGCGGGAGGAAAGGACATTTGTGTATTGGCCCGTACCAACAAAGAGTTAAAGGCGCTTAAAAAACAATTATCCCTACATGGTGTAGTTGCCGCGCTATCTGCTAGTGGTGATTTTTTTCATAAACAGGCGATTCGCGATATTTTATATTTTCTACAGCTCTTGCAAATGCCATATAATGAAAGAATACTGCTGCATTTGCTTCGTAGTCCCAGCTTTAAAATGGATGACGATGAGATTTATCTAGCTCTTAAGAATAAAGATAAAAATTTGTATGTATTTTTAAAAGAAAAGGGCGCCATTGAAGATTTGGTCAAGTATGTTGACTTGGCGAAAAAGGAGTCCTGGTTAAGTGTGGCAAGTAAGTTTTTACATGAATCTAACTTTTTGCAAACGTCTAATTTTTATGACCCTAGCGGTATTAGTCTCGCGGCAATATTTAAATTGTTAGATTACTTATATATCAAGGAAAAGGAATCTGGATATTTAGTATATGATATAATTGATAAAATATTAAAGGGCGAAAACTTTGGCTTCGAGGACCCTTCGCATCTGATTCCGCAGTCGCAAGTGCAGCTAATGACAGTGCACAAATCAAAAGGGCTAGAGTTTCCACATGTATTCATATTAAATTTAGATAAAGCCTTTCGATCGCAAGCAGACAAGCAATATTTCATTGAAGTGGAAAATCATTGTTTTTCCATTGCGGTTCCCTACGGCAAGGAACAAGTTAGAAAGCATCCGTTTTATGCAAAAGACTTCATAAAACAATTTAAAAAAGATGAGTTGGCAGAGCACTTGCGGCTATTCTATGTTGCTATGACTCGGGCTGAGGAAAAACTCTACCTATGTGGCAGTCTGCCAAAGAATATTAATGCCAATTCATGGCTTGCCTTTTTGCCGGAAAACCTGCGGCAGACAGGCGAGTTTGGGGGCTACAAGATTGTTGATGATAAGGCCAGCTTGGATCAGGGAACAAATGTTCAGGAAAAACCATCATCTTTCATGCAAGTGTTACCAAGTATATCGCAATCTGGTTTACGGTACTCGGTAAGTGACCTATTAAATGCAAAAAACAAGGATTCCTCTAATTCGATGGATAAACTAGCCTTATATCGATCTGCAGTTCAGGGAAATGAAATGCATCAACGCTTTGAGGACCTAAAATATCAAGATGATTTTAAGGGGCTTGATATTTATAAGAATGTTTTTGCTTCAGAAACCTTACCATTAAGTGAATTGATTCAAGTCGGAGAGGTGGAGTGGGGCTTTGCATATAAAAATCAATTCGGAGTCTTTGAGGGGAAAATCGACCTTTGGGGCATAGTGGAGGGTGAGCTTTGGTTGGTGGATTACAAGAGTGGGTCGGATGCCTACCAGGAATCTGCTTTTTTCCAACTGCAAGCATATTCATTGGTGGTTCGTAAGTATGTTAAAAAGGAAAAGGCAAAATTGGCTGTTGTGTATCCAAAGTCAGGGAAAATTTTGGTCCGTGAAGCATTGCCTCTTGGGGATGTGGAGAATCAATTATCATCGTCAGCATCATCACTGGCTGAAAATCTTTTTTCAAAGCCAAAGCCGATATAAAGAGATGTGCCTGGCTTCATACTAAATTTCATGTCCGAGCGAAAAAAACTAGAGCCAGATAGTGGAATAAGAACGGCAGAGCCAACATGACCGCCAAAGGTATCCCGGTCCAATGACTCTAATGCGGTGTCAACTTCGTACATGGTATAGTCCGCACCAGCATAAAGTTGTACTAGCAAAGATTCCACATCGCTCTCATTTTTAAAGCTTAAGCTAATATTGCGCCATAATACGCCATTGGAATTGGAGTGTTGGTAGCCCAACTCATAAGAGACTCCGTCGCTACCCGCTAATGCATAACGAAAATGCCAGGACGATTGGATTTCGTCGACACCGGAGATATTGGTTGGTAAGATGGGGCCCATACCTAAGGCCATGGAGTTTCTGCCATCACCACTTTCATTTTCCTCTTGGGCAACCGCCAGAAATAAGGTAAGAATAATCTTGAAAAACAAAATCATATTCATACTTTAATGGATTTTTTTAGAAGAACAAAGGAATAATTCAAATGTTACGCACGGAAGGCTATTTTCATGGCTATGATGGTAAAGATCTTTACTTCCAAACTTGGCAACAAGAAGAGGCAAAGCTTCATTTAATGATAACCCATGGTTTGGCGGAGCATTCCGGTGCCTATAAATATTTAGCGGAAGGTTTGATGTCGGACTTGCCGGTTAATATATACGCTTGGGATCTGCGAGGGCATGGGCGCTCCTACGGTAAGCGAGGGGTGGTAAAAAATTTTAGTGAATATACAAAAGATCTTTTTTGCTTTTATCATTTTCTTAAAGATCAGATAAATGATTTGCCTGTATGCTTGGGGCATTCCATGGGCGGCTTGATTCTTACCTATGCTTTGAGCTTGTATGAAGAGCAGATTAAGACCAAAGCCCTGGTCTTGAGTTCCCCGCTTTTTGGTGTGAAAATGGAGGTGTCGCCATTCAAGGAGTATGCCGCCAGATTGCTATCTGATTTTGCTCCTTCCATTGCATTAAACAATGAAATTGATTTTAAGAGTCTAAGTCATGATAAGAAGATCATTCAAGAGTATGAAAACGATGCTCTAAGGCACAATAAAATTAGCTCTCGCGTCTATCTAGGGTTTATAGAGACATTTCCTAAGGTTATGGCGGCCGCAGCGAAATTGCAAATGCCTGTTTTTTTACAGTACTCCGGAGATGACCACCTGGTGAGTGTGAGTGCCACCGAAAAGTTTTATGATCTTTTGGGGTCTAGTGAAAAAGAAAAAATTAAATATACAAGTATGTACCATGAAATATACAATGAGGTAGATAGAGAGCTTGTTTATAAAGATTTAATAAAATATTTAAGGAAGTACATTGCGTAAAACACTTTTTCTTTTGGTATTTTTAACGGCGTGCAATCATTTTGACCGAGATCGAAATAGTTCGAGTGAGTTGCGAGCTATGAAAAAAAATTACTATGCCTATCTAGATAAAACCTGTTTTTCTGATGAATATTATGATGGCTTAAGAAATACTTTCCAATACACAGCTTGTTTACTAGACAATAAAGTTTTGGATATGCAGCTAGATATGAATCGTCTTGCCTTTTTATGGTCAGATGAGGAGTATTACGATCAGCAGGTAGAGCTGGATAAGTCCAAATCAAAAGAAACCGTAGTTTTTTTGAGTTTTTATAGTCCAGACCGAAAGCTCATTGATTTGGACCAGAAGTCTACTGCTTGGAAAGTCTACCTGTTAAACGGTGAAAAGCGCTATAAGGCATCCAGTATCATTAAGATGCCAAATAAATACGAATATGTGAAAAACCTTTACCCGCAGCATAGTCACTGGGGAGTGGCTTATCACGTGAAGTTTGAAAAAAGCATGGAAGATCTAGAACGGGATAATTTAAAATTCATCATTACTAGTCGAGAAGGCTACAGTAAAATGGAAATACCTATCGGTAGTTTGGATTGAGAATATTATCGGCTAGTTGTAGACTGCGCATTTCGGGGCAGTCTATATTATAGTGGCAACCAATCGAATGGCTTCTTTTTTTAGCGCTTATCACACTAAGTTTTGCTACCAAGGCAAGGTTGCGAAGCTCCAAGATATCTTTGGTAACCCTTTGCCCCCAATAATAATCGTAGACTTCAGAATTAATGTAATTCAACCGATGGTTGGCTCTATCCAGGCGCTTGTTAGAGCGCACAATCCCTACATAGTTCCACATAATATTACGAATTTCATCCCATATGTGGTGGATGACACTTAAATCCTCTTGGTCTATTGCGTTGGTGCTTTGCCAAGGCGGAATTTCAATGCCGAAGTCTTCTTGTGGGGAATTTATAAGTGTTTGCGAGCAAAATTTTGACATGACTACACATTCTAATAAGGAATTGCTGGCAAGTCGGTTGGCGCCATGCAATCCAGTGCAAGCCGTTTCGCCGATGCAATACAAATTGTCCACATCCGTTTGGCCATCCACCTCACTTAGAACTCCACCGCAAAGGTAGTGAGCTGCAGGCACTACAGGTATGGGCTCTTTGCGGATGTCGATGCCAAGTTGCAAACATCGATCAAGAATTTGCGGAAAGTGTTTTTCTAGCCAAGCGCCATCCTTATGACTGATATCTAGAAATACGCAATCGGCACCACTTTTTTTCATTTCACTATCAATCATTCGCGCCACGATGTCTCTTGGCGCTAAGGCTCCCTTCGGGTGATCACAAAACTCTTTGCCTGCAGAGTTAATGAGTCTGGCTCCTTCACCGCGCAAGGCTTCCGTGATGAGAAAATTTCGTACATTTGGATGGTAAAGGCATGTTGGGTGAAACTGCATAAATTCCATATTTGCCAATCGGCAGCCGGCACGATAGGCCATGGCAAGTCCATCGCCGGAGGCACCTTCCCAATTCGAAGTGTAACGATAAATTTTGCCGGCACCTCCAGTGGCCAAGATTGTGTGGGTCGATTGGATTGCTACCACTTCATCTTTCTGTGTATCAAGAAAGTATGCGCCGAAGGCTTTTTGTCCATGGGAGGGGCTAAGCCGTAGTTTGCGGCTGGTGACAATATCAATGGCCGTAAAGTTTTCTACTAAGTGAATATTTTTGGCTGCTTGGACATTTTGCAAGAGGCTTTGATGGATATATTTGCCACTTTCATCGTGTATGTGAAAGACCCGGCGTTCGCTGTGACCACCTTCTACGCCTAGATGAAAGTCCTGTTCCTCCTTGTCAAAGCTTACCCCCCAAGACTCTAAGTCGCGGATGGCTTGTGGTCCTTCTGAAATAAATTTTTTTACCGCATCAGGGTGATTCAAATGGGAACCAGCTTGCAGAGTATCCTCAATATGCTTTTCAATGGAGTCTGATTCAAGTTTTACTGCCGCAATACCTCCCTGAGCCATCACGGAGTTGCTTTCCTGAAGATTGCTTTTGCTAACTACGCAGACGCTGCCATGTTCTTTAAGACGTAGGGCTAGGCTTAAGCCCGCAATTCCTGAACCGATGATGAGATAATCAAACTTTTGCATGCTTCAAAATCATGAATAGCTCGTTGAAAAGCAATTAGTTAAGCGCTGCATTAGGGCCCAGTTTTTTTCTCCTGGCCGCAACCTGAAAAGTACGTAAAAATATAATAGGATCAATAACTTATCATCTTCGGAGTTGTAGATGCGAATGCCCATTTGGCTAAAGATTAGTTTCATCGTAAGTTCCATATTTGTTTTGGCACTATGGGTAATTCTGCGTAGTACCAATGATGTATTTTATTCTGATAAAAGAAATTTCCTTGTGGAAATGTCATCCAAGATTAACACCAGTGTTGGGAATGTATTTGTAGAGAGAATTTTAAATACAAAAAATAAATTGGCGATCTTTGTATCGAATTATGAGTCGCTTAGTGAAGATAAAAAATCTCACCCTGATTTAGACAAAGTAATATTTAGTCAATACCCCGAGTTTGAAGCCATTGCACTTGTAGACGCTAATAGTGGAGCTAGTCCCCTAAGATGGCTTCGCATTCGACCAGATAGTTTAGCGAAAGCTTGGCCAGATACTTTTTATCAAAATCTTTTATCTCCCTATGCGGTTGAAGAATACGAAGCCGGAGAGGTAAAGGTTACACCTTTTGAAGGACCGGATCTTAATAAGTATTTTGTTGTGTCTTATTCTGCCGTTGTCGGTGAAAAAAGTGAGAATGTGAAAATATTAGCGGTGGTCGGCGGTGAAATGTTTTTGGATCTTTTGGCTGACTACAAAGCATCCTTGAATACCGTATTCGTGACCAATCAAAAAGGTATGGTCGTAGCACATCCATTTGCTAGCGAAATTGGTAAGGATTTTAATGACTACTCGGTTGTAACAGAGGTGAGTGAAAATGGTCGCCAACAAGGGGTTGGAGATGCCTACCTTGATTTAGAAGATCAAGAAATTGTGGCTAGTTTTCAGCGAATCCCTAATACCAACCTCTATACATTTACCACAACACCAAAGGGTGAGGCCTTTGCTGCGGCCAATGAGTTGTGGCGAACATTGCTAGTGATTGCTTTTGGGGTTTTGTTAATTGGCGTGGTGGTTTCTTTACTATTTACAAAGATCATTACCAACCCATTAAATCGCTTAAAGGCCATCGCACAAAAAATCGGTTCGGGAACCTTTAATGTAGAAGTGGATGTAAATTCTAAAGATGAAGTTGGCGATCTTGCCTCCTCCATTCGTCAGATGTCAAAAGATCTTATTGAGCGTGAAGAGGCATTGGAGAACTCAAAAAATGCTTTGGTACAAAGTGAAAAAATGTCTGCCTTTGGACAATTAAGTGCCGGTATCGCGCACGAAGTAAAAAACCCACTCGCGGGGATCTTGGGCCACGCACAGCTTGCCAAGGGTAAAACCAAAGATGGTGAAGTATTAAAGCATGTGGATTTTATTGAAAAAGAAACTCGGCGAACCAAAGAAATCATTGAAAATCTGATGAAATTCTCAAGAGCTGAGAAATTAGAGCTAGAGCCCACCAATTTGTACGATACTGTGCATGGAGCTGTGGATTTGGTGGACCACCAACTTTCCTTGCAAAATGTTAAAATCTTTCGCCATATCAATAGATGCTCTGCTGTTTTGGGGCAAGGCAACCAGATTCAACAGGTATTGCTGAATTTGATGATGAATGCGGGTCACGCCATGGAAGATCGGGATACTAAAGAGTTGCACGTGTATTTGGATGACAAAGAAGATGTGGTGCAGATACGTATTCGTGATACCGGTTGTGGGATGCCGCAAGAGGTGCAAGATCGCATATTTGAACCTTTCTTTACCACAAAGCCTGCAGGCAAGGGAACCGGCTTAGGTTTGTCCGTTTCTGTTGGAATTATAAAAGACCATAAAGCCAATATGTATATAGAGTCAGAAGAAAATGTTGGCACCACATTTTTTATAGATTTTCCAAAGGCATTAGATGTAGAATTGCCGGCCTCACAAAGAGCAGAAGGGGAAGTGGAAAAAGATATGGCCATGGACAAAGTGGCAGCGATCAAGCCAAAAAAAGCAAAGAGGCCAGATAAGGAAGAGGAAGCAGCGCTTGCAGAGGATAGTGATCCAGAAGATATTGTGGTTGCATTGCCAGATACTGCCGAAGTAAGAGAGGAGCCTGTTTCTAAACCTGAAGACAATCAAGTAAGTGAACAAACGGAAGTTAGTGAAACAAAATCGAGCATGCATGGCAGCCGTGATTATTTGATGACGGATGAGCAAAAAGAACAGGTGAACCTGGCTCGTAAAAAAGTCAAGAAGGCGAGTAAGTTATCTACTTATACAGAAGGTGACTTTAAAGTAAAAATTAGAAAGCCAAAAACGGGTAAGTAAATTGGATATTAGTAAAATACGCAGTGATTTTATGGTTTATGTAGTGGATGACGAAGAGAGTATTCGTTCCATTTTACAAGACGCGCTAGAAGGAGCCGGGTTTCAGGTGCAACTCTATCCGACTGCCGATGAAGCATGGGAAGCGATCCAGAAAGAGCCTCCACATGTAATCCTATCGGACATTCGTATGCCGGGTATGAGTGGTATCGACCTATTGGAAAATGTATCGGCATTCTCGGAGGATATTCAATTTATTATCATGACTTCCCATGCAAGTTTGGATACGGCTCTACAAGCGATTCGCTTGGGTGCCTATGATTATCTGCATAAGCCCTTTGAGGACATTGGTGATGTGATCGTAACGGTAGATCGCACCATAGAAAAATTATTTTTGCAGTATCAAAATGAGCAGCTGCTAGAGGAGCTGGCACATAAAAATAAATCTTTAGAAGATTTGAATGTTCAAATTTCCCAAGAAAAAGAGGAAATCATTCAGATTAACAATTTCATGCATGATGTAACTAAGGTTACGGAAGTAGACCAGGTTTTGGATACATTTTTACAACATACTTCCAAGCTGCTAGGCGGGGAAAAGGTTGTATACTTTAAACACTTACCAGCATATACGTCCCTACTCCTATATAAGGCTGCCGGCCTTAATATAGAAGACCACAAGGGGGTGGGAGTTTCGTTAAAAAATATAGATCCAAAGGATTATAATGCCGCGGTGGCAAAGCCACAAGAAATGGAAGATTTGAAGGCCATGGCAAGAGAAGTTTTTGGTTTTGATAAAATATTGGCCAGCCCCCTAATATCAGAAAATCAAGTTGCCGGTATCATTTTACTGCAAGACATTGAAGAGGCAAGCCATCGAAGAGTCTATGACAACTTTTTACAAGTGCTGCGTTTGAATTATCAAAATGCGGTTATGAAAATGCGTATGCATGAAATGGCCATTAAAGATCCTCTAACTGGCTTATACAACCGTCGTTTTTATAATGAAAAATTGGAAGAAGAAATCAATCGTTCTAGAAGAACCAAGTACCCAGTCTCATTGATCTATTTAGATATTGATCATTTTAAAACTTATAATGATACCAATGGCCACCAAAATGGTGATTTGATTTTAAAATCCATTGCTAAGATCATGCAAAAGACTTCCCGGGCTAACGATATTGTAGCGCGCTTAGGAGGGGAAGAATTTAGTATAATATTGCCGCACACGGATCTTCGTGGTGCAGCTTTGAAGGCAGAAAAATTACGCCGTGTCGTGGAATCAACAAAATTCCCCCATGGGGAGAAGCAGCCTATGGGATTTGTCTCCATTAGCTTGGGGGTAAGTGAATACCCTGCCATTGCAAAAGATGCCGAATCCCTGGTAAAGGTGGCAGATGATGCTTTGTACAAAGTAAAAGAAACGTCAAGAAACCGTGTTTGTGTAGCGCAAGCGCCGGAAGGTTTCGAGCCAGACTTTGAAGCCATACCGCCGCCAAGCTACGAAAAAATAAAGGCAAATAATGGCTAAATCAGAAAGCCTTAGCAGGCCCACATACGCAGAAATTTCCAGTGAAAACTTTCTGCATAATTTGAACTATATTCGGCAAAAAGTAAAAAATCCCTTTTTTTGCCCTATGGTGAAAGCAGATGCCTATGGACATGGTGTCTCTTTATTGCTGTCTTTATTGGAGCATGAAAAGATAAACTCTTTAGGAGTTGTTACCATTGAAGAAGCAATACACCTTCGCAGACTGGGTTATAAGGAGCAAATCCTATGCTTTGCTTCCATCTATAAGAATTGCAAAGATATAATTGATAAATACAATATCACACCAGTCTTATCAGATTTAAGCCATATTGATGACTTGGCTGACACTTCTGTGCATGTTGAACTTAATACTGCTATGAATAGAATGGGAATACATCCCAATGAAGCGCAAACCTGCATAGAAAAATCCATTGGCAATAAAATTCACATTCAAGGAGTGATGAGTCACTTTGCAAATGGAAAGACGTTGTTAGAAGAGGATTCTCCAGCAGCTAAACAATATGAATATTTTGAGAGCTGTGTAAATAGACACTTTGCTGGTGTAGAGGTAAAGCATCTATATAATACAGACGCCTTATTAGCCAAAGGAGAAGTGGAGGACTTTGGGGCTCGCCCTGGAATTTCTCTATACGGTTATTCAACCGCAAAAGATGAAAATTTAAAACCGGTTATGCGCTTGAAAACAAGAATTGTAAAAATCCATTCCGTAGATAGCGGAGAAGGAGTATCTTATGGCCCCATTTGGAGGGCGAAGAGAAAATCTAAAATAGCGGTGTTGCCCATTGGCTATGCGGACGGTTTAAAGCGCCATCTTTCCAGTCGCTATGTGTTCGAATATCATGGACAAAAAGTTTCACAAGTTGGGATTGTGTGCATGGATTACTGTATGATTGATGTAACAGATTTAGAAAACGTAAAAATGGGGGATGTAGTCTATGTTTTTGGTAATGAGCCAGAAGCAGTTTATGAACAGGCTCGTTTAGAGAAAACCATTCCCTATGAAATATTGACATCAATTAGTGAAAGAGTCCCGCGCGTATTGGTTGAGAAGTTTGTATGATTTTTGTGACTAATTTTATACAGCAATTACGAACAGCAATTGAAGATTATATGATCTTCCTTGGTAAGTTTAGCATTTTTGGGTATGAATCAGTACGCTTGTTTTTTAAAAAGCCCTATCGAATGGATCAGCTGGTGAAACATTTGGAATTTGTGGCCAATAAATCCATATTCATTATTTGTTTAACAGCTTTCTTTACAGGTATGGTTTTGTCGTTTCAAATATACTTGGGCTACAAAACAATTAACTCTGAAAATTTAGTTGGTCCTACTGTAGGACTGGGAATATTTCGAGAGCTAGGGCCGGTGCTAACGGGATTGATTGTTTCTGCCCGTGCCGGCGGGGCGATGGCCGCTCGACTTGGAACAATGCGGGTTACAGAGCAAATCGATGCGTTCGCTGTTATGGGAATCAATCCAAAGCAATTTCTTATTGGCCCGAGAATCATTGCCGCGCTCATAGCTATGCCTCTTTTGAATGGTGTTTTTTGTTTTGTAGCTATGTTGGGAGCCTACTTCATAAGCGTTTACCTTTTGAATTTAGATAGTGCGGTATTTATCGATAAATTAAAGGTATGGCTTAACCCGCAGCATTTGAATGAGGGCTTGTTTAAGGCGTTTGTATTTGGTGGTCTATTTGGAACTATTTGTACCTATCGAGGCTATCATACTAAAGGCGGCGCAAAAGGGGTGGGCGAGGCTACCAATTCAGGAGTGGTAAATTCCATGGTATTAATTATTGTTTCCGACTTCTTTTTAACCAAAATGATTCGCTTATTTCTTGTTTGGACTGGTTTATGAACGCAATAGAAATAAAAGACTTAAGAAAAACCTTTGACGGTGAAAAGTACATTCTTGATGGCATTACTTTGAATATTCCCAAAGGAAAAATTACCGTCATTATTGGATTTAGTGGTACCGGTAAATCTGTATTAATCAAGCATGTATTAGGTTTGATTCGGCCAACTTCTGGCTCTATAAATGTTTTGGGAACAGATATTGGTTTGTTAAATGACGAGCAAATGATACGCTTTCGTAGTCATTTTGGTATGTTATTTCAGGATGCCGCTTTATTTGATGATTTTACTACTATAGAGAACGTCCTGTTTCCCATACAAGAGTTTCGTAAAGACCTTAGTAAAGAGCAGAAGCTAGAAATTGCCAAACTTAAGTTGAGTCAAGTAGGTCTATCTGAGGAGCATTATGACAAATTGCCCTCCGAGTTGAGTGGTGGGATGCGAAAGCGTTGTGGTCTAGCGCGGGCGATCGCACTAGACCCAGACATACTTTTGTATGACGAACCAACGACTGGTCTTGATCCTGTTATGACGGAAACGGTGGATAATTTAATACTTAACACTCATAATCATAATAGAGAGTCTACAACAGTAGTTATCTCTCATGATCTCCATGCGGCCTTCCGATTAGGGGATCATATAGCAATGTTGGATGGCGGAAAGGTATTGCTGGAGGGAAATGCAAAGACCTTCTTTGATTCTGACATAGATTTGGTGCAGAAATTTGTCGCCAAAGGGATAAAGCACGAATGAACTTAGATAAGGCAACAGAGTTAAAAGTAGGTGCTTTAGTCAGTCTTGTATTGGGCCTGATTATCTTTATGTCATTGCAAATGAGCGAGGGGCCGGGCTTTCTCTCGACTTCAAAAAAATATTGGTTCTATGTGCCCGATGCTAGTGGGCTTATTGAAAAGTCTGCTATTAAGATGGCAGGTATTGATATTGGTATCATTGAGGACTTGCAGTTAAAGCAGGGGATGGGCTATGTCGAGATAACGGTAGACTCGGACATTCGTTTAACTACCACATCCCGTATAGAGATACGTGCCAATGGTATATTGGGTGATAAATATATTGAAGTTGTGCAAGGGGATTTGAGTGGTGCGGATTTAAAAAATGGCGCGCAAATCAAGGAAGTGGTCGATGTTGGCTCCTTGGCCTCATTAATGAACGAAGTAGGAAAAATTGCGAACTCACTTGGATCTGTAGCAAAAACCATTGAGGATGCTGCTACAAAGGACAACAATCGCGAAACACCAGTGGCTAGAATTATAAACAATTTAGAGATTTTCACTCAAGATTTAGCTGAGATTTCTAATTCACGTAAACGTAAAATCGGAGAAATCATTGATGACGTTCATACGGTTTCATCCCAGCTAGGCCGAGTTTTTGATGATCCAGGAGAGCGTGGCTTTCAAGCGATGTGGAGTCGCCTGTCAGAAACTTCTGATAACTTGAACGCTTCTATGCGAGACTTTCGTGAAATTACCTCAACCATAAATTCTGGAGAGGGCACTCTTGGTAAATTGGTGCATGATGAATCTACAGTGGATAATGTCAACGAAACCTTAACTGAAGTGAGCAACTTCTTTGGACAGACCACTAGGTTAACAACAGATATAGACTTTCACTCTACTTATTTAATGGAGCAAGACCAGACTAAGAATTTTCTTAGTCTTAAAATTCAACCAGGCCTAGATCGATATTATGAGGTGGGAATCGTAGATGATCCGCTTGGTGTAACCGAGACAACGGATACATTTGTTTCCAGTCCTCCGAGTTCACCATCAACAGATACTAGAACCGTTACCACATTCCAGGATAAACTTAAGTTTAACCTATTAATGGCAAAAACTTTTTTTAATTTAACTATCAAGGCTGGCATTATCGAAAGTGCAGGCGGAGTTGGGATGGAGTACTATCTTTATAAGAACAAACTCAAATTCACATTGGATGCCTATGATTTTGAAGAAACGTTAGTACGTTCATCATTGGAATATAGCTTCTTCAAAGGCCTTTATGTTGTAGGTGGATTTGAAGATATTTTAGACCAACAAGCCGGCACTTCAGGCTACTTAGGTGCGGGGCTTTATTTAACGAATGATGATCTGAGGCTCTTACTTGCGGGGATAACGCTATAAAATGGAATCCAATGAGCAATCCAAGGAGTATTTAGTTAAAAGCAACAGCACCGTTGCTGGCCCTTATACTCTTACAGAAATCATTGAGCTGATAAGTGCAAAGAAAATCACAGGTTTTAATGAGGTGCAAGGCAAGTCCTTGCATTGGCGTTTGGTAAAGGATGATCCAATATTTAAGGTGGTTTACCAAGAAGTAATACGTCAAATGGAAAGTTCCGAAGCAACCGTCGACCTAACATCAACCATAGGCATTAACACACAGACGATCAGTGACAAAATTAGAGTACTAGAAGAAGAGGCTACCGGTGATCTAGATGAAATTGATAATTACCGTAGTAGCGCTACGACGATAGATGCTCATGACAATAAGAAAAGAAATAAAGCAAAACAAGCGAGTTATTTTAGCCTAAACAGATTTGGCTTCAGCCACTTTTTATTTTTTCTTTTAGTTTCAGTTTTTATATATCAAGCATTTTTGGTAGATCATAAGACAAATGTTTCTCAATCAACTACTAATTTATCTTTGCGGGATATGCTCTATATTGGCGATTATGATTCTGTAGTGGAATCGCTAAAAGATAAAGAAGAATTAAGTTTAGAAGATGAGATGCGATATATCGAAGCTCTAATGCAACAAGAAAAGTATCTACAAGCTGAAAGAGAGATTGTGGAAATCATAAAAGGTGTAAAACAATCAGATCGTCTAGCAAAACTAAAAAATTGGCTTGGTATCATCTACTTAAACCGACAAGACTTTGAAGCAGCGCTAAAAAACTTTGAGAGCTCTTTATTATTATATCCTAATTATGAAATGGCAAAGCTAAATAAAATTGACACATTATTGTTGTTAGACAAATCAGAACAGGCTCCAGAGAATTTATTGGTTGAAGTCAGTACTGAGAGCGCATCTTCCACAAATATGTTTTTGAAATTTGAACTGGACTATTTTTTGTCTTTTAGCACGGATAAGCAGCAGGAACATGTTAAAGAAATGCTTTCTTTAAACAAAAATGTGATCGATCAAAAGCAGGAGCTTTTATTTCTAAGTGCTTTCATTTTTTTAGAAAGAGCTCAAGACAATGTAGCCAATCAATTATTTGAGTCTGCATTAATGGTCTCGCCGGATTTCTTTTCAGAAAACTTGCAATCCTCTGAGTTGTATCATCCGCAGGTTGTATTGCAAAAGCTTATCATCTTGTTTAAACGGCAGGAATTTAAGTATCAAAGAAACCCATATTACCAAGCAGCTTTGGCAATGCTATATTTCAAAAGCAATTCGCAAATTGCTTTCCGTGAGCATTTGGACAAGGCCTTTTTATTAGCACCTGAGAATCCTTTGATTCAGTCCATGGCTTCTCTAGTGGAGTTTCAATATTCTAAAGCAAAAATGACAGAGAAAATTTTTAGTGGAGAGATGACTCTTTTAGAGGCGCATAAATACGGAAAATATTGTACAGAAAACAACCTTTCAGACTGCGAAAAGAAAATATGGGACTATATTATGGTCTTAAACCCTTATTCTGTACCAGCTATTACAGGCAAGGTTCGGCAATTACTAGCAATGAATCAAAAAGAGAGAGCTATGTCACTGATCAATCGAGGTATTGGTTTGGCTCCTCGATACTTGCCTTTGCGTAAGATGGAAATGAAGTTGAAGTATGAATAAAAGTATTTATATAGTTTTTCTTTTTTTGCTAGCCTGCTCTTCAGATAGCCCCTATCTGAATACAGAATTCCATCATCAAGTTAAATTGAATCGTAACCATTCCATGCAAATACCCGAAGAGATGCGAACAAGGCTTGATGATGATTACTTTGACTTAAGTACACGCGCAGTAGAGCGCACGGAAACCCAAAAAAAGGTGGCGCTTAAGAATGTGCAGCGTCAATACTTGCCCCTGCGCGCATTTTTCATCGATCAATCCGGCGCATTAAGTAAGAAAAGTTATGGCTTTATTATGGATGGGGGAGGAATGATAGATTTTTCCCAATATACGTCTGAAAGCAAGGGGGACTTTCTCTTTGGTGCGATTTTAGAAAGTAAATTTAATGAAGATAACACTAGAGTCTATTTTATTAGTAACTTAAAGTCTTCGGGCTGCAATAGCTATATGGATGTTACTTCCTATTTCTTTGATAAAATTGCAAAAAAGGGATTGATTACTACTACTAAGGATTCTATACACCTGAAGCTATTAAGTGGTGCCTTCGTGATCGTTAGCAATCTAAATGATCGCTATTATCTCGGGCAAATACATTTAAGTGACCAGAGAATTAAAAAGTTTTTATGTAGGTGAGTATGGCCTTAGTTTCTGTTAATGGTAGTATATATAAGCCCGAGGACGCAAAAATTTCTGTCTACGACCGAGGCTTTTTGTTTGGTGATGCGATATATGAAGTTTTTCGTTCCTATGGCAAGATCCTATTCACTTTAGAGCAACATTTGGATAGATTGTATCGCTCCGCTAATGCGATTCAGCTAGATATTGGCTACACTCCCAATGAATTGGTAGAGCAGATATATGATTTCTATAAAAAAGAAAATATAGAGGATGTCTATATACGCCTGCAAATTTCGAGGGGCAATTGCGCAAAAGAGCAGATCAATTTAAGCCCAAATAATACTGGTAAAGCAAATATTGTCATGTACCTACATGACTTAAAGCTTCCGAGTCCTCAAACCTATGAAAAGGGAATGTCTTTATATTGCACACACATAAGGCGAAACACCAAGCTATCTATGGATCCCAATATTAAGTCAGGCAACTATTTAAATAATATTATCGCTCTTTTGCCCAAGGATAGCAGTAAATATCATGATACTTTCTTTTTAGATCATGAAGAATATGTAACAGAAGGAACCACATTTAATATATTTATGGTTAAAAATGGTGTTGTTCAAACTTGTCCCAATCAATCGGATATCCTGCAAGGCATTACCCGCGATATAGTATTTCACTGTGCCGATAAGGCTAACATCGATATCAAGCAGGATAAATTTAGATTAAAAGCACTATACAATGCAGATGAAGTCTTCATTACTTCTAGTACAAAAGAAATTATGCCGGTCACCAAAATTGACCAAGAAGTCATTGGTAGCGGCCGGCCGGGTGCGATTACGAAAAAGTTGATTCAGCAGTACAAGGATTTTGTTCAGCAATACCTAGCCAATGCTAAGTCACAGCACCCTTGGAGAGTGGATGTTTGATTTTTTAATGGCTTATAAAAAATATGACCCAGCATCTAAGTCATTATTGGAAATTGCCATTTTGTATCCTGGGCCAAAAGCGATCTTCCTGCATCGTTTGGCGCATTCCTTATACAAATATCATTTATTTTTTCTTGCAAGATTTGTTAGTGAGTTGAATCGATGGCTCACGGGTATTGAAATTCACCCTGGAGCAAAAGTAGGCAAGCGACTTGTCATTGATCATGGTATGGGTATTGTGATTGGTGAGACTGCCGAGATAGGGGATGATTGTATTTTATTTCACGGGGTTACTCTCGGCGGCATGAATTTTGATCCTGTTAAACGGCACCCCACCTTAGGTGATCGTGTCTTGGTGGGCACAGGAGCCAAAATCTTAGGACCTGTTAAAATAGGTAGCGATGCAAAAATAGGAGCCAATGCCGTAGTAACAAAAGATGTGCCTAGTCAAGCAACAGCAGTGGGGATTCCAGCAAAATGCGTTCATTAAAGAGGGTATTGTATTATACTTGTCTTGCGTGGATATGGTTGAGCATAGTGGCAATTCATATTTTGCTTACCAATACTCTTGGCGCCTCCAACGTTTTAATTAAAATTATGGATCCCATAGTATTTTTGACATCTTTTTTTGGTTTATAGTGTTGCACCTCACTTACAGGATACACTGGCCATATTTTTCCTTTTCGCTCTACAATTTAGCTTTTGGTTGCTGGTTTCCGTGATTAGTTTTTTCATCTATGAAAAGGTGAAGAAAAATGCAAATTAGTATCCATGATATTTTAAGTCTTGTTTCAAAACATTCTAGTAGCGAGCAAGTCTTTATATTTGATTTAGACTCCACGATTTACGATTTAACTAGAAGGCAGGCAAAAATCATCAAAGAATTTGCTAGTAATTACAAGCATGAAGGTGATTTTCTTCCTATTGCAGAAAGAATATTGCAAGCGGATTTTCAGCGCTTCCCATTTTTTGCGGAAAATGCCTTGAAAGAAAAGCGCATTCCTATCCATCCTGTATTTAAAAAATATTTCTACCCCTTTTGGTACGAACGCTTCTTTAGCAATGAATACCTATATCATGATGAACTAGAACCAGGTGTAGTGAATTTTGTTAAGAAATTAGTACAGATGAATGTTCAGGTGGTTTATCTGACTGGACGAGATATGCCTAGAATGGGAGAGGGAACGAAAGACAAACTTTGCCAAGATGGTTTGTTGCAGCATGGAGAACAGCTAGTACTAAAGCCGAATAAAGATATGGTCGATAGAGAGTTTAAGCTGGATGTGGTTTTATCTATGCACGAGCCTGGCAAAAAGGTCTACTTCTTGGACAACGAGGCCTCCAATAATAACTATATTTATACTCACTTGCCCGATATAATGAATATCTTTTATGATAGCGTGCACTCCGAAAGTGAACAGCCGCATGAGGATTTATATATTTTGTCCTCTTTTTTGTCTCATAATGATAGCTAGGGTTTTGTATACTAGTTCTACAAAATATTTCACATATCAAATTGCTACGTATCAAGCAGAGAAAAAAACAAAAATCAGTCTAAATATATGATAAAACTAGTATAAAATCTTAAGACATAAGTGCAACAACCGATGGTGGTAGTATGAAAAAATATTTTGTAAATCAAAATAGTAATATCGTTGGCCCTTTTTCTGAGGAAGAGGTTCTGCTGAAGGTATCCAATAATGAGCTTAAGGAAACGGATATGATATTTTGCCAAAAGCAGGATACATGGGTGCCAATATATGAGCATCCTTTATTAAAAGCGGAGGAAGCGGCTGCAACTACGATTGAGCTTGATAATACAGATAAGGACTGGTTTGTTTTGCGTGGGGCAAAGAAATTCGGTCCGTTTGAATATATAGAATTGGTCAAGATGCTGCAAAATCGTGAATTGATGGAATACGATTATATTTGGCACCCAACCATGAGTAAGTGGAGCCGTTTAGCTGAAGTGAGAAACTTTAGTCCCGAGCATATTCAAAAGTTATTAAAAGAACAGGGAGAAGTATTTTATCAAAGAAAGTATCCTAGAAAGGTGATGATCAGCAAGGTTTTGCTCCATGACAACTTTAAGGCTTGGAAAGGTGAGAACCTTTTAATATCAGAAGGTGGTTGCCAAGCTCGAATATATAATTCGATGATGCAACCAGGAGATGCTGTATATTTGCATTTTAAACCAAGTGGCGAATTCCCAGCCTTTCGAGCAAAAGGTGAAATTGTCAGTAAGAAATTTGATCCGCATATTCGTGATATTGAACATCCTATTATTTATGGGGTTCGATTTACAGAAATTAATGGTTTAGCTGTACAGGAAATTAAGAAATACACTAAATCGGCATAGTATTTTATTTAAGATTAGCACCCGCTTCTCGCATGTAACTTCAAGGGGCTCTCAAAACAATTATTGAGGTGGCTTATGAAGTTATATTTTGTATTCAATATTATATTAATTATGCTGCTAACAGCATGTGGAGATTCTGCTAAATTCGGAATAGCTCAGCGTGCTGATGTATTTGGTCAGCAAATTGAATACAATGATAAAGTGGATATTCTCTGGGTTATCGATAACTCAGATTCTATGGCGGATCATCAAGCCAACATAAGCAATCAAATCAGCTCTACTATGGATGCGCTGTATGCAACAAAATTAGATTTTCATATGTCAGTTGTTACTACAGATATGCGATCTAGCTTGTCTTATCCTGACTATCTTAAAGCTGATGGACGATTGATCGGTGATGTTAAAGTTTTAAAAAACTCCACTCCTAATATTGAGCAAGAGTTTGCTGATATGATTCGTGCCGGAACAAATGGTTCTACAGTGGAGCGTGGATTGGACGCGATATATAGAGCGCTTTCTGAGCCTCGTTTATCCAATGAGAATGCAGGATTTCTTAGAGAGGATGCTCTGCTAGCAATCATTGTAGTATCTGATGAGGATGATTCGAGTGCGCAGTCATCAAGTGATATGATTGATTTTCTTAATACTCTGAAACCTGAGTTTTCCTACGGGAATCAAGCATGGGTAATGAACTTTATCGGTGTTACAGAACTGAGCTCTACTTGCACTACTTTGAATCAGTACAGTTCACCTGGCTTGGAGTATATGTCCTTGGTGGATTATTCTGGTGGGAAATCCTCCACGATATGTACAGCAGATCTAAGAGACGCTCTTTTTAATGTGCGTGAACGGATTGTACAAATATTAACAGAATTTCGTCTTAAAAAACAGCCGGATTTAGAAACGCTCACCGTTTACGTGAATGGCAGTATTTTAGTTAATGATAGTAATAATGGTTGGACCTACAACGCCGAGAACAATTCGATTGTATTTCATGGTGATGGAGTGCCAGCCGCTGATGCAGTAATTGTAATAGATTATAAACCCAAAATTCTCTAAAAGGAGTATATATGAACGCATTGTTACAGATTCTACCGACTTTCACAGTTTGGGCGATTGCCGGTTTGGGAATAGCAGCTGTAGTGATTGTAATAGAAAGAGTGCAAGCCTTGTATTTTAAATACAGCTTGGATTCAGAAAGTTTTCTTGAAAAGATTAAGGGTCTAATATTATCTGATAAGATCGGCGAGGCTGTTAATTTAGCAGCAGCACATGAGCATGTACCTGTTGGTAAGGTAACAAAATCTTTATTAGAAAGAGCTAACCGAGATGATGAAGCTATACAGCAGGCATTGGACATCAGTCTATCAGAAGCCGTGCCATTATTAACAAGAAGACTTGGCTTTTTAAATATGATTGCCAATGTGGCCACATTATTTGGACTACTAGGTACGATCACAGGTTTGATCATCGCCTTCCAAGCGGTTTCTACTGTGGATGCCTCACAAAAGCAGACAATTTTGACGCAAGGTATATCTCTATCCATGAATACCACAGCATTTGGTTTGAGTGTCGCAATTCCAGTTATGATCATTTACTCCGTACTTCAAGCAAAGCAGGCGGACATGATTGAAAAACTAAGTGGTGGGGCGGCTAAAGTATTGGATTATCTGTTGGCTAGAAACTATCGCGGTTTTGATAGAAATGATGTTTTTTCTGCACCTAAAGTAGAGCCACCATCTGCAGATAAAGTTTCGTAAATAAGAGGATAAGATGAGACGTAGAACAGTAAAACAACGTGTTGATGACTTAACTTTCGATCTAAACCTGGCTCCCATGTTGGATATGATGGTGGCTTTGGTGCCGTTTCTATTGTTGTCTTTTGTATTTATTAAGCTGGTTGTAATTGAAAGTCCAATTCCACAGCCAGTTGCAGAGGCAATAGAAAAGGACCGTAAAGAGCGAGATAAATCTGTTCAATTAAAAGTATATGTAGATAATCAAAGGAATGTTCGTATTGATGAATACATAAACGGTAAGAAAAAGTCTTATCAAGTATCTAGTAAAAACAATAAAATTTCTTTGGAAGAGGCTCACAAGAACTTTGTGCAACTTAAGTTAAAACACCAAAAGCTATTTGGTTTTCAGATTTATCCTTCAGATGAAGTTTCTTATGAGGAAATTATAAAGCTGATGGATGAAGCAAGGGTTGCAAAGCAGGATGGGCCAAATTTTGAAGTGGTAAATAAGGAAACAAAAGAAAAAGTAACAACAAAATTCATGTTCCCCAATATTACATTTGGCAACATTATGGAAGGTTAGAATGGCTAGGCTTAGAAAATCTTATCATGTAAGAGAAAACAAAACTCAAATTCTACAGCTAACCGCTATGGTAGATATGTTTACAGTATTACTTGTGTTTTTACTCAAGTCTTATACGACTAGCTCGGTGCGAGTGAATCCGGTAGATGATCTGCGTCTTCCAGCATCTACGGCTCAAAAAGAGCCTGCTGAGGCACTGAAATTGGTGGTAAGTACAAAAGGTATTTATGTAGATGATAAAAAAATACTTGATATCAAGGATGGTAAAATCTCCGATGATTCACTAGATCAGTCAGATGCCAATTTTATCCGCCCTTTGTACAACGAGCTGGATGCGATGGCAAAAAATGCCGAGGATTTACAGGCTCAGAATCCAGAGGCAAAGTTTACTGGCGCTTATATATTACAGGCAGATCAATCACTAAGTTATAGCACTTTAAGAAAGGTGATTTATACCTCTATGCTGGCGGGTTATGCTGACTTAAAGCTGGGCTCAATGGGGTTGGAGTAGTTTAATGTGGACGTTATTATTAATAGGTATTTTTAGTTTTGCTAACCAAGATTTTTATAAGTCTTTGCGGCAAGATGCATCTAACGAAAATGAGAATGAAGTACGGGCATTAAAAACGGAGCTTCTAGTGCAGGCCTCCGAACAGAAAGCTCTTGCGCAAATTCGTAAGCTAATCAATATGTATCGAAAATCACCTATGGAGCCCGGTTTGCAGCTTCGTAAAGCTGAACTGTATATGCGAATGTCTAAAACAGAGAGATTTTTTGAAATAAATCGTGATTCTAGTACCATCGTAAAGTTAGTGCCGCAGCAAGCTAAGAAGGCGTCTGAAAGAAAATACATTAGTCGTGCTATTAACACATATGACTATATAGAAGCCTCTTATCCTCGATTTCGTGACATGGATCTCGTTTTATTTAATAGTGGTTTTGCTCGTCAGCAAGTAGGACAGGACAAGGCTGCTCGAAAAAAATACCAAAAACTTATCGACCATTTTCAAGAATCACCCTTGATACCAGAGGCATATTTGGCATTAGGTGAAATGGAATTTGAGAAACATAAATTTCAGCTAGCAGCAAACTATTTTGAAAAAATAAAGAAGTACCCAGATTCTAAAATCTATCCCTATGGGCGCTATAAACTGGCTTGGTCCTATTTCAATCTTAAAAGAAATGATGATGCTATGGCAGAGTTGGAGTCGGTGGTGAATTACGGCAAAAATAATAAATATGCTAGATCCAATAAACGCTTAGACCTAAGAAAAGAAGCTCTGAATGATATGGTTCTGTTTTATGCTGATTTTAAACCTGCTAAAAAAGCATTGTCTTATTTTAGCGAATTCGCTGGTAAAGAAGAAGCGCCAAATTATCTTTTAAAATTGGCCAAACTTTATGACCGGCATGGTAAAAAACAAGAACAACTCATTGTTCTTGAGGATATTATTAACAAAAGACCTAATTCCTATTATATAGCCAAGGCTTATAAAGATATTCTAAAGGTGTATGATTCGGAAAAACAATATGCTCAAGTTGTTAGTTCCTTAGAGAGTTTTGCGAAGGTCTGCAATCGTGACTCAAAATGGCAAAAGAATTTTGAGCAATTAAGTTTTGAAAATATTGATTATGAGCCTAAGCAGCTAAGTTGTGCTAGCAATTTTGATGCATATGTAGTGCCTTTAGCTCAAAATTGGGACAAACAGTTAAGGAAAAAGTACAATAAGGTCTTGTTTGAGTCAGTTGTTCGAGTTTATGAAATCTATTTGTCGGATTCAGCAGGAAAGAAAAATGATGTGCCAATGCATTATGCTTTTTCTGAGCTTTTATTTCATAGAAAGGACTATGCTCGTGCTTCAAAAGAATATTTCTTAACCGCTCAAAAGGCTAAAAATCCACAGACCGTACACGATGCAAGTTATTCTAGTATCGTTAGTTTAGAAAAATCCGTTAAAGGCAAGTGGGAAGAAAAGCAAGAGGAGCGCTATGTTGTATTAGCAACATTTTATATAGCAAATAACCCTAAAGGAAAGCATATTGAGGCGGTAGAGTTTAAGCGAGCCTTTATAGTTTATGATAATGGCCGTTTTGATGAAGCTGCACCCATGTTAAAAGTATTGGGGGAAAAATATGCATATAAGCCGCAAGGTATGAAGGCTCAGGATCTCTATTTAGACATATTAAATGCCAAAAAGGATTATGCGAAAATTAAAGAGTATACACAGGCTCTTTTAGAGAAGAAGTATTCAAAAGAGCGAAAAAAGACAATTCGAGATCTATATCAACAGTCCTACTTTCTATCTGTTCAGCTAATGGAGAATCAGTCACCTAAAGATGCGTTTGTAGAGTATCAAAAGTTTGCAAAACAAAACAAAGGTTCACCTTTGGCACCCAAGGCTTGGTGGAACTCCTTAACTTTGTTGCAAAAGTTAGATTTGAAAACGGAACTTGCCAAGTCTTCGTTTGAGTATACAAGTCTTTTTCCTAAGGCAGATAAGCAAAAGCAGGCTCTAATTCTATCGGTTCAAAGTTATGAAGCTGTTGCCAACTTTGAAGGTGCGATTCAGGCTCTTAACCGCTTGGTTAGCGTGGATAAAGCCAAGCGTAATAAGTGGCTCGAGTTGAAAGCAGATTATAATTACTTAATGGGGAATTACGATTCTGCAATTAAGTCCTATGTTTCTTTGGCAAAATCTGTTGAGGTTAAAGAAAGGGCTAAAATTCACAGTAAGTTGGCTGATATTTATCATGAAAAAGGTAACAAGAAACAGCGAGAACACTATTTAGATCAAATTACGCGTACCTCAGTACAGCCGTTTGCGAGTGATGCCATGTTGTATTTTGTTGAAAAGTACTATCAAGCAGAGAATTACCCTTTAGCATTTAAGACAGCAGCAAAAGTACTGCAAATGCCGAAAACAGCAAATTCCTCTGCAAAGGCCAAAGCTCGCTGGATTCAGGCAAATATTTTGGGGGATGAGTTTTACCGTCAATCTGTGAAGTCTTCCCAGCCAGAGCGTATACCTTTGGTATTGGCGATAAAAACAGAAAAACTAGATAAGGCTCAGCGGGCATTTGAGGCAGCCATTCGGTATGATGATCCGATTGTAAGTGCGAAATCGGTAGCCGCTATGGCGGGCTTATACGGTCATTATGCGAAGGCCATCCGTAGCGTAAAGCTACCCGAGGAAGTGCCTCAGGCCGATGCACAAGCTTTTTATCAAGAGATGGAGAACTTGGCTATTCCCATGGAAGAAAAAGAAGTAGAGACCTTGGTCCAGGCAAAGAAGCTCATACAAAAAGTAGGACTATTTGATGGTACTAATATTGAAGTGCAAAAAAGACTAGATCAGTTAAATTCCAAGCCTGAAGTAGAAACGAATGTTCAATTAAAGCAGCCAGAGGTCTTGCTGCCATCAGTGAGTGGAGGGGTAGGATGAAGCATATTGTATATATAGGCTTATTATCGCTATTGATAGGATGCGCAAGTTCTGGCAAAAAGTCTTCCTACAAAAATTTAAGTTATAGAGTCGTAGACGCTAGCTCTGCTGCGCGGGGTAAGTGTGAGTTCCAAGCAGACTTTGATTTGAAAACCGCCATAAATAAAGCGGCTACATGCTTTGCAGAGAAAAACTATCCAACTACTCATTTGCTAGCAGTACACATTCGTAGTTTAGACGAAAAGGCACCGTGGGGATACTATTTTGACTCTTTGTACTTTGCAAGTAAGGAGCATCATAATCAAGCTCTATGGTATGCCAAAAAGGCATTAGAAAGAGATTATAAAAATGCTTTGTTGCATTTTCAATTAGGTAGGGTCTACTACAGTTTAAATGATTTAAACCTGGCGATTTATCATTTGGGTGAAGCCCATAAACTAGATAAAGATATGGAGGAAGCCACATTCTTCCTAGCTCAAACGTATTTGCAAAATCAAATGTTCGAATTAGCGTATAAACATTATACAAAGCTTAGCCTAAGCAATAACAAGCAAGACGTTCTTCGCGGGCGCTATTTAAGCGCTTTTAAGTCAGGAAACTACGTTGAGGCCTTCGCAAATATAAAGCGCATTGGCAAGAGACATTTTCATAATTCTGATTATGTTCATCTCGCATATTTACAAGAAAAAGTTGGGCAAATTGACGAAGCTTTGGACACATATAAATACGTACTAAAATCTAAAAAATGGCAAAATACTACTTATACTAAGCTAGAAATTGCCGATAAAATTAAAGACTTAGAAGTTCAACTAAGAGCCATTGCCACGGCCAAAGGAGAAAAGGAGATCAAGTAGTGAGAATCATCTGTATCATAGCCACTTTCCTTGCATGTAATCTCCTTATGGCTGAAACAAAAGTTCAAAAAAAAGTTAAATATCGTAAAACACAGGAAATCAATTTTGAAGAACAGGACATTGATGGTCTGGCTCGTACGCCAACAGGGTCCTATCTAGTACAAAAGCGAGGTGTCGATTTTGTACCATTGTATAAACTACGAGAGAAGCTAGACAATAGTATTGAAGAAAGCATAGAGCATTTGAGGTAAAAACAATGTTGGTTCGCCCATTATTAGTACAACATCTACATAAAGGATCTATGGTTCGCTCCAAAATGTTGCGTAAACCAGCGAAGCCTTTTGTGATTGGATCTTCAAGATTGGCGGACATGGTGGTCGGCGAGGACCATATTCCTGGTGTAAGCGCCATCATTGAGTATAGGCACCCTAATTGGTATTTAATCAATTGTGATGCTACAGATGATTTGCCAGCAGAACAAAAAATTCTTGGCGGAGAAACTATAGAGCTGGAAGGGCATCTGATTAAATTACTTTTAGGTGAAGAGCACGAAGATTTTTTTGAGAAGAACATTCCAAATCAAGAGTCAAATTGCCACCAAGTGATTTTGTATTCCAATGATCAAGTTCTAGAAACCCATATGCTGGGCAAAGAAGAAAAATACGAACTCAATTTAGGAGTGGTGGTAAAAGAATTTGATGCTCCTAAATCTACAAAGTGGAAAGAGACAAAAATTGGTCGTTTCCGTGTGATGCAGCGACTAACCTTTAAGCCCAATCAGCTTAAGAGTGAAAGACCGTATCTGTCTTTGGTTAATGATCCAGAATTAAAAAATGGACTGATTGGTGGGTTCTGTTTCTTTGTCTTATTGGTAACCTTACAATTTGTTTTAAAACTTGAAAAGCCCGAGGAGCCAAAAGACAATCAGTATGTTCGCATGGTCTACGATGCAAAGATGATGAAAGAGATACAGGCCAGCGCACAAAAGTTAACTAAGAATAAGTTTAAAAAGCTAGAAAAAAAGATTGATACATCCCCAGTGCCAACGAAACAAGTGGCTACGAAGGTGATTAAAAATATTAAAAAGGCAGGCTTATCAACGTTAGTAGCTAAAATAGCCAAACGTTCTTCACAAAATGCAATTAAGATAGAATCTATTGGTAAGGTAGCAGATAATGCCAATACGGCACGCGCTCTGGCCAGTGTTGGTAGCTCTAAAAATATTGCTGATAAAACCAAATTATCAGGTAAGAACTATAAGTTGGCGAATGTAAAAACTAGCGGAAAAGCGGGTGGCAATACTGGTTATAAAAAGGGAACGGCACTTACGGCTAAGGGGATCGGTCAAGCCAATGTTGATATTGTTGAGGAAGAAACCATTATTGATGGTGGATTGGAAAAAGAAATTATCGCAGCTTATATTAAATCTAAGCTGGGACAAATACGTTACTGTTATGAAAGGCAATTAAGTGCAAATCCAGATCTGCATGGAAAAGTATTGGTACGTTTTACCATTGCTGGAACTGGTCAAGTACGCACACAAAAAATAGCAAAATCAAGTTTAAGCGACGCCAAAGTGGAGGCATGTATATTGAGGCGCGTAGCAGGATGGAAATTCCCCAAACCTAAAGGTGGAACTTCTGTCATAGTATCTTATCCGTTCTTATTTAAGAGCATTAATTAAGATACTTCTGCTAAATACCAACTAAGGGGGGGTATTATGCGAGCAATATACATAATTATTTTATCGGTTTTTGCCTTTGGGCATGCCTACGCACAAAGTGGGCAGTACAAAAGGGTACAAAAGAAAGCCAAAGAAGCTGCTAAGAAAAGCGGTAAAATTGATATTCAGAACCTAGAAAAGCAATATTGGACGCCTCAGGATACGGAATTTAAAGTCGTGCAAAACCGTAAGTATTCTAAAAAAGGTCGACTAGGGGTGAGCTTACAGTTTGGTCTGCAAGGTAATGATCCTTATACGGAGAGTTTTGGTAGTTTGTCTGCTACTTTTGCCTATTACTGGTCGGAATTTCATGGTGCTGAATTTACCTATACAGATTTCAATTCTGAGGATTCAGAGATTATTGATCGTTTTCGTGGGCAGTTCGGTGGTACTACGCCAAATTTTGCTTTGCTAGATACCTACTATGGTTTCAATTACAACTACGTTCCCATTTACGGAAAGATGAGTGTGCTGGATTCGAATATTATTTATTTTGATTTGGCCATTTCTCCAGGTATTGGTATGACCAATTATCTACCGCAATTGGATAACGGAGAATTAGATGAGTCTACCGTTACATTTTCTTTGGATGTATCACAGCACTTCTTTTTTGCTAACGGTTGGGCCATTCGTTTGGATATGAAAAACCGCGCTTATACGGAAGACCGCTATAAGTATAGCGATGGTTCTTCACAGGGTGATTCGGATCGCTTGGTGACCACTTGGCAATTAGGCTTAACATACTACTTCGATGTATTGGGGGCAAAAAAAGAAGCCGAAAAAAAGCTAAATAAAAAGGGTAAAAAATGAGAAGTTTAATATTTGTTCTCACATTATTTCTAAGCATGCCGACTGCGGCCAAAATGGTCGAAGATGGCATGGGATATAGAACTAAGAAAGTAGAGCAAAATGAATTGTCTACCTACCAAAAATGGCTAAGTCTAAAAGCTGAAGTGGAGAAAAAGGTACGAGTCTTTTTGGGAGTGGACAAAACTGAAGAAATTGTGCAAAAGAGAATTGCCGAGAAAAAAGCTGCTGAGGAGAAGAAGCAAGCAGAGGTAAAAAAGCTAAGAGACACGCTTCCTAGTTTTGTCGATACTGAAAATGATAAGCAATTGGAGGAGCTTAACAGGGCAGCGCAAGATTGGGCGAATGCAGCGGCGACAAAAGTGGTGGAGCAGGCACGTCCAGCCGATCCCAAGCTACCAAAAGATCAGGCTGGTGTAGCCTATATGGATTTGGTAGAAAAAAAGAAAGAAAAAAACAAAATAGTTGAAATCAAAATTAAAGATATTCCAAAGCTAAACATTGGAAGAGAGGCGCGCATATCGGCAAATGATTTCTTGGCAAATACAACAAAAGTAAATCTTGCAGAACAAAAAATTCAAAAACTGAATACACCGAATATGTACAGTCAAAAAGAATTGGATTCATGGTTAACATATCAGTTAGAGCCAGTGAATTACGTAAAACAAGAGCTTAAAACCTTAAAAGCATTGGGTTTGAAAAAAGATATTATCGAAAATATTGTTTGGGCTACGCGTAAAGGAGTGGAAGTTCAAGAGCTCGCGCTGGACATCCTATCAGAAGAAGAAGAGCGTTTGCTGCAAGCATTAATATTAGATGATCAAAACTCCTGTCATTCAGCTGTTGGCCTATACTACCCTCTTGTAAACTCAAAAAATAAAGTGGTAGAAAAGACTTCATCTTTCCGCATGGCGAAATGCAATCACAAAATGGGATTTTTTCATGCATCCGTAGAGAATCTATTGGATGTTATCAACAATGAAAGCATGTCCTTGGAAGCTCGTAAAGATGCATTCAATTTACTAGTTAAGGATTTGCCTTATGAGCATGAGATAACGGTAGGCAAGAGATTCTTAAGCCGTCCTACAAAGGGTGTGCAAGAGATGAATGAGAATGCCTTTTACTACTATATTACCAAGGCTATGCTAAGAACCAAAAACTTTGCTAAAGCTTTAGAGTATGCTGTAAAGGTTCAGCAAGATAAGAAGTACTACCCAAAAGCTCAGTATGCAGCAGCCATTAGCGAGCATCTATTGGGTAATCCTTCTGCGTCCTTAAGTCGGCAAAGAAAATTATTAGCATATCTAGAGGATAATAGATTAAAAAAAGATAATGTTTACGGTCTTACTAAGCTGAATTTAGCTCGTTATGCATTTCAAAATAAGAAGATGAACGAATCGATTAAGCACTATCGCGAAATCGATCGTTCTCACACATTATGGATGGACTCCTTAAAAGAGTTGGGCTGGGCGCAACTAATAAATGGAGACGAACCAGGGGCAATAGGCAATATGCATTCCTTGCATACACCTTTTTTTAAAAAGGTCTTTCAGCCTGAGACATTTGCCATTCGCAGTATTGGTTACCTAAATCTCTGTCATTATGGTGATGCTTACCGTAGCTTGAGTAATTTGGAAGAACAGTATCGTGGAATGTTGGGGCAAATTCAAACTTACCAAAACAAATATAAAAGCAAGTCGGAAAACTACAAAACTGCAAAAACTTTTTTAAAGCAAGGTAAGGGCAATGTACGCGGCTTAGACGATAAAATCATTCGTAATGCAGTTCGAAAAAAAGCGTTTTTAAATCGACAAGAGCATATCAACAGAATTTATGAAGAAAAAGAGCAATATAAATTCATAAAAAACTTTGTTAAAAGAGATGCAAGACGTCTTTCAACAGCCATGAAGAAAAATGAGAAGCGCATTAAAGAGTACAAAGCCAAAGTAAAATTGGCTGAAACTAATAAGAAGTACTACAAAAATCTTATTCAGTGGAGCCAGGCTTTAGAATATGCTAGTGCAATGCAGTCTTTTTATCTCTTCAAGAAGGATATTCTAAAAGAATCAATTGATATGTACAAAACTATACAATCTAGAGCTTTTGCGGAACTAGATAAAATAAAACGGCAAAAGCAACTAGAAGCTGGTGACTTGATACGGGATGAGTTGGCAGAAATGCAAGCTGCTCTAAAGTCCTTGTTTCGTAATAATGAATTCCTTAGATATGAGGTTTTTGCTGGAGCTGGGGAAAATATTCGTTTTCATGTAGCGGGTAGAGATTTGGAGGCCAAGAGATTGCCGGCCTCAGCGAAACCACAAACTAAAGACTTAAAATGGAACTATGATGGAGAATTTTGGCAGGATGAAGTAGGATATTATCGTTCTACATTAAAATCAAACTGCCCCAAAAGATAGGAGATCGCTATGATACTTTTTATGATGATACAGTTGGCATTTTCACAAACCACAACGGATGAGCAAATGAGTCGTCTGCAACAAAATATGGAAAATGCTGAGAGCAATCGTATAGAGTATGAGAAAAACTTAAAAATTGTTGCATCAAATATAGAAGAGATTGATCGAGTTCTAAAGACCTTAGAGAAAAATAAGAAGGACTTAGAAGATCAAGTGGTAAATTCAGAACAAAACAAGCAGACCTTGGTGAAGCAAGAGCAGAAACTAAAAAGCTTGATTCAAGACGAGGAGCAAAAGGTTTCTGCAGAAGAAAAGCAGTTACAAGCCTTGCGCGAAAAAATGAATTTGATTCAGCAAAACCAAGAAAAGCGTAAGCGTAATATCTCGGCTTATAATGTGAAAGTTAATGAGATTAAAAATGAGTTAAATGAATGGGATCAGCAACAGGCAAAAATTCAAGATCTTAAAGGCGTTATTAATTCTAAAGAAAGTGAAGCGAGTAAAGAAAGAAAAGATTGGCTTGCTAAAAAGTCTTCCTATGAGAAAGAGTTAAAGAAATGGGAGTCAGAAGAAAAAGCGGCAAAGAGCAAGTACAAAAAGTATTCGCAATTGAATGATTAATTCGTCCCATTGCTTGAGAGAAGTAGTTGCGCCCTTGAGAATAGCAGGGTCTATTACGATTTAATCTCTTTGTAGGCTTGTTGCAGCCGTGTAAGCCGCTGATCGTTCTCGGCTTCTGGGCCATATTCTTGATGTAAATACAATAGCTGAAATTGCTCAATGATTTCTGCTTTGTCGGGTAGTTGTTTTTGCGCGCGTTCAAGATAGGTTTGCGGGCCCTCATGTGCCATCTTTACAATGTCCTTTTTGGCTAAGTGTTTTTGTAGCTTCTGGTAAATTTGCTGCGCCTTTGACTGTTTAAGGCGTAGACTTCGTAGTTTTCGGTAGCGATAGACAATAAAGAATAAAATAGCCACAAGTACCGAGTACAAGAACAAGCGGCCTTTGCTTACTTCATCTAAGCCTAGTTTGCGCAAGAGCTCTTTTTGCCTCCGATAATCATAGTCTAAAAGAAATTGGTTCCATTCCTGTTGCACAAAATCAATGGCCAATGAGAAATTGTCGAAGTAGCGAACAAGAAAGTTGTTCTGATAGTATTTTAAAGCCTCATCTACACTTGTGGCTCGGTCACGTTCTTCCTCTGATAGGGTAAAGTAAACGGCACCACCGAGCTCCAAACGCAGGGGCGCTACAACGCTAGTCGGGTCGAAGCGCTGCCACCGGCCTTTTGCTTCATTATATACCTCAGCCCATGCGTGGGCGTCTCGATTGCTCACGATAAAATAATCCGAGAGTTTGTTTTTCCTACCACCTTGGAAGCCGGCGACCACACGCGAGGGATAACCTGCTGCTCGCATTAGGTAGGCAAAGCTGGTGGCAAAATGCTCGCAAAACCCCTGCTTTTTTTCGAGTAAAAAGGTGGCCATGCTATTCTCGCCCATGGAGCCTGGCTCCAAAGTGTAACGAAAGTCCTTTGCATAATATTGATAGATCTTTTTGGCATAAGTCTCAACATCCTCCGACTCATTTTTCCAGGTTCTAACCAAATCTTGAATCTCTTCGGGTACAGATTCTGGCATTTGTAGATAGACGGACAGATCTTCTATACTTTGTGTAAAAATTAGGTCCGAGGCGCCGCGGTAAAGTGTTTTTTGACCAATTGGCTCTTTAAACCGATAGGTTTTATCTGCAGCAGCACGCAAGTGCCGATTCATTCGCCAGCTGGGTAGTTGTATGCGGCTTGGGTAATCCAGAGCAAATATCCACTTACCATAGTCCTCATGTAGTATGACTTCATAAACGTAATCACCCTTTAAGTCTTGGTTGCGAGTTTGGATTTTTTCGTAGGTATCTAGCTTCTTCCATTCTAGGCCATTGTTAATAGCAAAAGTTGAGCCTCGCCAGTAGAGTTGATCTTGCGGCGGCGGAAAGTCCTCAAATTCCACGCGAAAGGCGACTTCATCAGAAAGAACGAGTTGATCAATACTGCCGGGTTCCATTTTATCAGAAAAGCCTGAGCTGCCGACGTTCTTTTGGTTGAAATTTAATAGGCTACCTGAAAATCGCGGAAAGATTACAAACAAAATAATGAGCAAGGGAAGTGTTGCTGCAACAAGGCGGCCACCAATTTTTATAATGGTCCATAAATCAAAATTCATATCTTTGCCTTTATGCAACTGAAATAAGAGCGCGGTGATTAAAATAAGATCAAGGGCAGCAAAAAGGGTGATGGCTAAATTCTGCTGCTCTAGAAAGCTCGACATTAAGACAAAAAAGCTTGTATACAGTACTACCATGGCATCTCGGTAGCGCACACTATCTAGTAGCTTCAAACTTATGGCAGAGATTAACAAGCCGGTTGCTGATTCTACACCACTAAGTCCAGTATAAGATTGCTGCACGATAAATATGGAATAGCTTATTAATAGAACCTTTACGAGCGTTGATGGTAGAGGTACTTTTTGGTGTTCATAGGCAAAACGCCATACAATCATAGGTATGCCTACTAGAAAAATCACCCATGCATGGATTCCTAGATGAGGAATCATGTTTAGCAATGCCAAGCCTAATAAACTGAGATTGAATTTTCGGCTAGGAGCTTCGAGCATATTCTTCCCCTAGCTTAGCAAGTTGTTCCAAGCATTGCATTTTGTGCAGCTGTCCGTGCCCCATACTAAGCTGCTTTTCTTGACCAAGACGGATGCTATATGCATGCTTTTGTGCTTCACATTCATGTACCCATTTAGAAAGCTGGCGGAGTCTTTTCATCCAGTCACCAGAGGTGTGCTGAAGATCTAAAATAAAATTACTGGTTTCTCCATCATCGAATTTTTTGACTAGCATGGGGCGCCCCTTTGCATAGGCTTTCCAGTCGACATGTCGAAAATTATCACCTGGTAGAAATTTTCGGTGTTCCGAAAAATCTTCTCCCTGAAGACCAAAGTCAGATATATAGGATTCGCCAAGTTCAAGATTTTTTGGCAAAGCCAGATCGCCTTCTGCCTTCGGGTAGGTAACTTGTTTTGAAGTGATAGAGAAATTTCGCCAAACATAAAACATTCCGAATGGAAACACGGAGGCAATTTTTATTTGCTTTATGTTTTTAATGCCTATCTCAAGACTAGGAAAAGTAAAGTTTTCTATGCAAGAACTTTTTTTCTCGCAGTGAGATACTGTGAAAAAAAAATCTTCCTTTATTTCGGGTATTTTTACCATTATTTGGTAGTGATCTTCATTGCTATTATTTTTCAACCAAATTCTTCCGCTGCCAGTGGCATTTTCCTCTGCCAAGCTAAAATGGATTTTTTCGATATCTAGATCTTTTAAATTGGCATTTGCTTGCACCATTCCGAGTAGGAATAAGGCCAGCATGAAAAAAGCAACAGCAAATACAAGATTGTTCGAATAGGTGGCGCCTAGTAAAATGGCTGCTAAGATGGAAACGCCAAAAATTAGCCCATACCAATTGGGAATGATATAAGTTTTTTTATCTTTCATCATGCTACTGTTGTGCTTTCAATGATTTGTAATGCTAAATCTTGATCGCCAATCAGATCACTAGAGTTTTTCTTGCCCAGTCGGTGGTTCATCACTGCAACACCAACTCTTTGCAGGTCTTCAGGAATCACAAAGTCTCTGCCATCAATGAATGCATTGGCTTTAGCTGCTTTTAGAAAGTCCTGGCTAGCTCTAGGGGATAGGCCCTCGGCAAGGGTTCGACTCTGGCTGACAAGATCAAGTAAATAATCCAAAATCATATCGGAGACATGAATGCGTTCTATCGAATCTTGCAGGTTTTTTAATTCGTCACTAGAGATCAAAGGATTTAGTTTTTCTATCATTAAGTTTCGGTCTTCTCCCTTAAGGATCTTTTTTTCGGCCTCTCGAGATGGTGTTTTCATCTCAATACGCATCAAAAAACGATCTAGTTGTGACTCAGGCAGAGGGAAGGTGCCCACATTGTCGCTTGGATTTTGTGTGGCAAAAAGAAAAAACGGCAGAGGCAGCTCATGCATGAACCCATCCATATTCACACGGTGCTCTTCCATAGCTTGCAGGCAGGCGCTTTGTGTTTTTGGCGTAGCGCGGTTGATTTCATCCGCCAATACAAAGTGTGCAAAGATAGGACCAGGGTGAAACTCAAATTTTGCCAAGCTTTTATTATAAATATTCGAACCAAGAATGTCGGCTGGCAGCATATCGTTAGTGAATTGGATGCGGTTATTTTTCAATCCTAGTAATTTTGCCAAGGTTTTAATGAGGCTTGTTTTACCTAGTCCGGGAGCACCCTCTAGTAGCACATGCCCTTTGGCAAGAATGCTTATCATGCAAAGTCGAATTTCTTCTTCTTTGCCGATAATCACTTCATTGGCTTTGTTGAGGATGTTTTGAGTATGTGCTTGTAGGTTCTCAAGTTTTTTTGTGGCTTCTGACATACGACCTCCGCAAATATTATATCGGAAAGGAATAGTAAAAATGAATCATTTTAGGACAATAAGTTGGGAAATATGCGGGGTTTATTCTTGTGCTAGACTTTCACATAGTTGTTGGATCGCGCGCATAAAACGCGGCGTAAGCCGACTATAGATATCTGCATTTAAGTCTTGTTTTTTGTGACCCAATACCCAATTAAAGTCTGCTTGCATTTGTGAAAGACTTTCGCGGCTTAGTTTCGGGTAGCCTTTTTGTCGAATCTTGTTTTTTAAGCCGCATTTTTCTAGTGCCTCGCTAATAAAGGAGTCCTTGCCGACGGCGATTCTTTGGTCTTTGTCGGCGTAGAGGATAAAACTTTTACCCACTAGCTTTGGCTGTTTGTTGATCTGGCTTGGAGTAACCATTGCTATTTGTGGAAAATGCTTTTTTAAAAGAGCAATGTTTTTCGTTAAATCCTCTAATTTCCTATTTTGTAGTTTTATATGTTGGATTCGCTTATCCAGGCCTTGGTATTGATAATCTAGTGAGACAATTACATCGGGTTTTAATTGTATCAATTTTTCGCGGTCCACCCTCAGGTGGTGGGCAATGATGGTTTTGCTTTTGACGGCGGCAGGATAATTGCTGGCAGCATCTCTGGCTACAATTTCTTTTCCCAAACCAACGGCAAATAGTAACTCCGTTGTACTGGGATCCAGGCTCACAATTCCTGAGGCAAAAAGCTGCGAATAAGTGAGGAAAACAGCAAGTATGTTTAGCAATGGTTAACTCCCGAATCTAGACTGCATAAACTTTGTGTAATTAGTGCTTAAAACCTGCAATAACACTAAGTGTTAGCGTTTCGATTTTGATAGGATATTGATATTAATGCCTAGAAAAATCAACAAATTAGGGCTACATTTGCAAGCAATACAAAGAGGTTTTTATGTCAGAGGCGAATAAAAAATACGCTGTCGAAGATGTTCAAGAAGCTGATGTCCAGCAGCTACTGCAAACCAACGCAATGACTACGCGCTTAGAAGATTGGGCTGCCTGGGGGCAAAAAAATTCATTATGGCCTCTTCCTTACGGGACGGCTTGTTGCGGTATCGAGTTAATGTCTGTGATGGGTCCTAAATATGATCTTGCCCGCTTTGGCGCAGAAGTTGTGCGTTTTTCTCCTCGGCAAGCGGATATGCTAATTGTTGCAGGTACGATTACAGAAAAAATGGCACCGGTATTGATTCATATCTATGAGCAAATGTTAGAGCCTAAATATGTTTTGTCTATGGGTGCTTGTGCCAGCTCTGGTGGTTTCTACCGTGCGTACCATGTGCTGCAAGGAATTGACAAAGTTATCCCGGTGGATGTTTTTGTGCCTGGTTGCCCGCCAACGCCAGAAGCTGTATTGGATGGCGTTATGTTGTTGCAAAAGATGATTGAGTCAAAGCAGCCGCGACCTTGGAAAGACAATTGGAAAGGACCGAACTCGTGAGTCAGTTTGAAGTTTTAAAATCAGATGTAATGCAGAAGTTTGGCGATGAGCGTTTTCGTTTTTGGCAGGCACATCGCAATGATGTTTTAGAAGTTCCTAAAGATAAAATCGTAGAGGTTTTACAATTTCTAAAAGACAGTGGTAAGTTTGATGTCCTAATGGATCTATGCGGTGTGGATTATCTTGGGCGTGATCCTCGCTTTGAAGTAGTCTATCATTTATTTAATTCCAAAAACTTCCAGCGCTTAAGAATTCGTGCGCCTTTAAAAGAAGGCGAGCCCATAGACTCGGCCACTAGCGTGTGGCGTTCTGCCAATTGGTTTGAACGCGAAGCCTATGATATGTTTGGTATTGTTTTTAAAGGTCATCCTGCACTGAGAAAAATTTTGACCCACCATCATTTTGAGGGGCACCCGCTTCGAAAAGACTATGATGCCAATCACCAACAATCTTGCAAAGATGTCAATCCGGTGGAGTTTGAAGACGGCAGTCGATTTCAAGAAGACCCTGATCGAGATTTACTACCGATCAATATTGGCCCATCGCATCCCGCCACGCACGGTACACTTCGCGTGATGGCAGCTCTTGAGGGCGAAAAGGTCATTAAAGCCGGAGTGGAGCTTGGTTTCTTGCATCGCTGTTTTGAGAAAATGGCAGAAACACATCCTTACAATCAAGTGATTCCCTACACGGATCGACTAAACTATTGTTCGGCACCAATGAACAATGTGGGTTATTGCAAAACAGTAGAATCCCTTCTTGGCGTGGAGATACCGCCAAAGGCAAAAGCGATGCGCATTATTCTATGTGAGTTTTCGCGTATCATTGATCATATTGTTTGTATCGGTGCCAATGCCGTGGACCTTGGGGCTTTAACTGGTTTTTTCTATCTCTTCGAGCTACGAGAAAGAGTTTATAGCTTGTTTGAAAAATTATGCGGGGCACGTCTTACGGTTGCCTTAACCCGTGTGGGTGGTATGTCCCATGACGCTCCAAGTGGATGGTTTGAAGACTGTTTAGAAACAGCAAAGTACATTCGCAAAGGCGTTAGCGAGATAGAAGGGCTTTTAAACGAAAACAAAATTTGGATGCAGCGTACACAAAACATAGGTAGCATTTCGGCTGAGGATGCTTTGGCTTGGGGTTATACTGGACCTTGTTTGCGAGCCGCAGGGGTTGGCCTAGATTTACGCAAAACCGAGCCTTATTATGGCTACGAAACCTTGGATTTTGATGTGCCCGTTGGGACTACTGGGGATGTTTACGATCGATATCTAGTGCGAATTGAAGAGATGAAGCAGTCGCTTAAAATCATTGAGCAGGTATGCAAAAATGTGCCCAGTGGTGATTATACCATTCGTGATAAGTCCATTGTATTGCCTGAGAAAAAAGATGTTTACGGTAATATCGAGGGATTGATGAATCACTTCATGCTAGTGATGAAGGGTATCAAACCTCCTAAGGGTGAGATATACGAGGCAACCGAGGCTGCAAATGGAGAGTTGGGCTTTTATTTAATTAGTGATGGCGAGCAAAAGCCGTACCGTCTGCGAGTTCGTCCACCGTGTTTTGCTATTTATCAATCCTTTCCAGAGCAAGTTACGGGAGGCCTGATTGCGGACGTGATTTCTATTTTAGGTAGTATGAATTTGATTGCAGGAGAATTGGACAGGTAATATGGCACTTACAGAACAAGGTAAAGAATACGTAAAAAAAGAATTGGATCGCTATGAGTCTCGGCTTTCCGCAATCATCCCTGCACTTTATAAGGTGCAAGAAGAAAAGGGGTGGATAGCAAAAGAAGACATTGAGGAATTGTCACGGGTGATGGATTTACCAGCCTCAGCCATTCAAGAAGTGGCAACGTTCTATACGATGTTTAACAAAAAGCCTACGGGCAAGTATCACATACAGGTTTGCTGTAACGTCACTTGTGCGATGAAGAAGGGGCGAGAGTTAACGGATTATATATTAAAAAAACTAGATCTAGAGGAAGGAGAGGTTTCGAATGACGGCCTTTTCACGGTATCAAGAGTGGAATGCTTGGGCTCCTGCGATACGGCTCCAGTTTTACAGGTAAATTTTGATTATCATGAGAACCTAGATGAAAAAAAAGTAGATTTATTATTGGATCAATTGAGGAAGTAGAATGGCAGTTCAGTACTTAACAGAACATTATGATGACAAAGATTTTGTTAGCTTAAAGGGCTACAAGGCCAAGGGCGGTTACAAAGATCTAGAAAAAGCCTTCAAGTTAAAGCCAAAAGAAATTATTGAGATGGTGAAAGCTTCTGGTCTTCGTGGGCGCGGCGGCGCGGGCTTTCCCACAGGTGTGAAATGGTCATTCCTACCAGATAATGGCGAAGAAAGGTTTTTGCTTTGTAATGCCGATGAAGGTGAGCCCGGCACCTTTAAAGACCGTCTGATGATGGAAAAAGCCCCCCATCAATTAATAGAGGGAATGTTGATCTCGGCTTTCGCCATTAATTCCAAAAAGTCTTATATATACATTCGTGGAGAGTATGAGTATGTGGCGGTGATACTCGAAAAAGCCCTTAAAGAAGCTTATGATGCCGGCTTATTGGGTAAAAATATTTTAGGTAGTGGATTTGATCACGATATGGATGTGTACCGAGGTGCTGGTGCCTATATCTGCGGAGAGGAGACGGGGATGATTTCCTCTTTGGAGGGCTTAAAAGGGCAGCCAAAGTTGAAGCCACCCTTTCCAGCGATTAAGGGTTATTTGGGTAAGCCGACCATTGTAAACAATGTGGAAACCCTGGCCGCAGTGAAATATGTGATTCGCGATGGGGTAGATGCTTTTCGAAAATACGGCACAGAAAAATCAGCCGGCACCAAGCTCTTTTCTGTAAGTGGGGATGTACAAAAGCCTGGAAACTACGAAGTACCCCTAGGCTATCCATTAAAAGATCTAATTGAAAAAGAATGCGGTGGATTGTTGCCAGGCAGAAAACTAAAGGCTGTGATCCCTGGCGGATCTTCTGCGCCGGTTCTTAATGCTGAAGAAGCCTACAGAGCCACTATGGATTATGAGTGTTTGGCCGAGATGGGCTCTATGCTTGGCTCAGGCGCGGTGATTATCATCGATGATTCCAATTGCATGGTGGATTTGTTGCATGTGATTCTGCATTTTTATCACCATGAGTCTTGTGGGCAGTGTACGCCTTGCCGAGAGGGTACTGGCTGGATAGAAAAACTATCGCGCAAAATCGTATCAGGTAGCGGCCGATTGCAGGACATCGACCTATTGGATAAAGTTGCACAAAACATGAAGGGTAGAACCATTTGTGCCCTATCGGATGCCGCAGCTTTGCCAACAATTAGTTTTGTTGCCAAATTTCGAGATGAGTTTGAGTTTTTTGTTCGAGAAGGAAGATCCAAAGTTAAAGGAAATATTTATGCCCAAAGTGCACATTAATGGAAAAGAAATTGAGGTGGCAGAAGGCACTCGCTTGATTGATGCCTTCTTGCAAAATCAAGAAGAGATTGCGCATTATTGTTATCATCCCGGCTTGAGTGTCGCCGGCGTTTGCCGTTTGTGCATGGTAGAAATTGAGGGCAACCCAAGACCGCAAATTGCTTGTAATACCATCGTGCAGGACGGGATGAAAGTTACCAATAAGTCCGAAAGCATTAAGGAAAGTGTGAAGTGGGTACTCGATTTTCACCTTATCAATCATCCTTTGGATTGTCCTATATGTGACCAGGCTGGAGAATGCGAGCTGCAAGAGCAGTACATGAAATTTGGACAATACGATCCCGAGATGGGGGAACGGAAAGTCAAAAAGCGCAAGGTTGTAGATCTGGGCTCAAAAATTGTTTTGGACACCGAAAGATGTATTTTGTGCTCTCGCTGTGTTCGCTTTACTGATGAGGTCACCAAAACCAAAGAGTTGGGTATCTTTAATCGAGGCGATCACGCAGAGATCGGAACCTTTGAGGATAAGCCGCTCAATAACAACTATGCAGTGAACACTGTGGACATTTGCCCTGTGGGCGCTCTTACATCGAAAGACTTTCGTTTTAAGCAGCGGGTTTGGTATCTACAAGATAAAGAAACCATCTGCCCAGGTTGCTCTACCGGTTGTAGTGTAAAGGCATATTATAACGAGAAAGGCTACTTTCGTTTAAAGCCAGCATTCAATGAAGACAACAACGGGTATTGGATGTGCGATGAGGGAAGAGCTTTGTATCGCCATGCCAATAAGGAAGAGCGCCTACTGCAGGCCCAAGTAAAAGCGGATGATGGTTCATCACATATGGCACCTGGCGCAGCAACCAAGAAATTGGCCGCTGAAATACAAGGTTTGGATAAGCAAAAGGTGGCAGTGGTGGTAACGGGTCAGTATACCAATGAAGAATACGACCAACTTATTAGTGAGTGGTTGAAGCCTGCGGCCATTCAGCAAGTGTATCATTGGAAAAATAAAGAGGACGAGTGGGGAGACTTTGACGGTTTACTTCTAAGAAGAGACCGAAACCCTAACTCTAAAGGTTTGCAAGATCGCCTACAAAAAGCCTCGCTTGTAAATGATTGGTCACAATTAGAAAAGAATCTAGAAGCTGGCCAAGTCGATTGCCTTGTTGTAATCGGGCCAGAAATTCAAGCCTACTATGATGATATGCAAGACAAGTTAAAGCTTTTTCAAAAAGCAAAAAAAGTGATTTGGTTAAGCTCGAATCCTGTGGAAAACCTTGTTGCAGATTATCATATTCCGATGAAAACCTACCTTGAAAAAGATGGCACTTTTGTGAATTACTCTGGCAAGGAACAGAAGATTCAGAAAATGCAAAATATTGTTTCACAAGCATTGAGCTTGTCAGATTTTGCCTATCTTATTGCTGGTAAAGAAATTCCGTTAACGGGAGCTGCTTCATGAGTATAGTAAAAAGAGGAAATTTAAAAAATTCGTGGTATTTCCCTGCCATATTAAGTGGTCTGGGAATTACCTTTAAAAATATGATTCTTAACCTCTTCGGTAAACGCAAAATGCTTACGTTAAATTACCCAGAAGAGAAGTATGAATATTCGCCTCGTTTCAAAGGCTCACATGTATTAACGGTAAAAAAAGATGGTTCTATTCGCTGTACGGCTTGTATGCTTTGTGCAACCAATTGTCCGGCAGATTGTATTACCATCATAGCATCGGAGCATGATGATCCTAGCGTGGAAAAGTATCCAATTGCGTACGAGATTGACACCCTTCGCTGCGTTTATTGCGGTTTTTGCGAAGAAGCCTGTCCCGTGGATGCCATTCGCATGGGGCCCGAGTGGCAAATGCCAGGAATTAATGGTGCCAATTTCGTACATGACATTCGCCAGTTAGCAAAACGTCCCAATCTTAAGGGCGGCGTAGTTTCTGTACTAGATGAAGAGGAGAGGCATAAGGCGGGTATTTAATTGACCCATTGCTTTGTGCGAGACAGTATATAATATATGTCTCCTTTGCTAGAAAAATGGAAAGACTACTTTCAAAAACCTGACCGGATTACTCGCCGTGTATTTGTCGCAGCTAAGGGCTGTTGTGCCATAGAGGTTGAGAATTTAATTGCATCCACCTACGACATTCAGCGCCTTGGGATTGATTTTGTTCAAGACCCTAGAAGTGCATCTTTAATGATTGTATCTGGTTGGATTGACGATTCCTTTGCCGATGAAATCATAGAAAACTATGCCTATTTGGAACAGGACAAAAAGGTAGTGGCCGTGGGGATATGTAGTGTGGCCGCAAATATATTTTATACTGAAAAAAAGATTCGTTTGGCGGATTTGGTTCCGGTGGCAAGCTACATTCCTGGATGTCCACCTCGCCCTGAGGCAATGATTCAAGCGATTTTGAATTTGGATGTGCCTGCTAAAAAAACAAAGAAGATGACATATTTGTCTGAGGTTATGAAATCAAATGGATGAAGTTTTAAAGGTATTAAATGCAAAACCAAGTAACGTTGATGCGCCAAAGAATATAGGTCTCTGGATTGTAGAGGAGGCTAGCTTTTTAAACCATATTTCAAAAGTAGCAAAGCTAGGAATCACCTATCCAGTAATTTTCCAAATAGTGGGCGGAGAAGTCTTTATGCATTTTGGATTTTATGATTCCGACCAAAAACTTTCTTTCGTGGTCCCCACAAGGAAGCCTGAGATAATAAAAAAAGCCGTTGATGAGGTTTTTTCAGATAAAATAGCGAGCTTAATTCATGCAAGTTGAAGCTATTGAACTGGATAATACGATAATTAAAAAGGTCTGCTTGAAGCATCAGGCAAGTCGGAAGCCATTGTGGATTACCTTAGAAAAAGGAAGGGCTGATTACAATTTAAAAATTATTGACCGTTTCTCACCTTTTGAAGCGATTGCTTGTGAATGGGTTTTATCAGAGGTCTATTCGGAGATGTCACAGTTTATAGTACCGAAGAGAGGACAGTGCTTAAGAGTTCTGGCTGCGGACTTTCAAGAGATTCTTTGGAATATTAATTACCTAAAAAACATCTTTTCTAGTCTTGAAGAAGAGATTTATATTCAACACTGCTTGTACCTTCGCGACATGCTTTTGGATCTTCAGGAAATGTGGATGGGAGGGAGAGTTTTGCCGCAGTATTTAACTGTGAGCGGTGTAGAAAGGGACTTCACTGTTGGCATTCAAGCAAAATTGCAAAATGTATTAAAGTCTTTTGAAAAAGATTTTATGAGTTTTCATAATTTAGTTCATCAAGATCATAATTTGTTAAACCGCATGAATGGAGTGATGCGTTTGCCAAAGGAGGTGGTGCAGGCTCTAGACTTAGGCGGCTTGAATGCATACTCTTGTGGAATGGCATCGTTAAATCATAAAAGCTATGGCTTTTATCCTGAATTGGAGCAATATTCTCCATCGAGCGATCTTATTCAGAATGATGCAAAGTCTCGTTTCTTAATTGCCTTTGATTGGATTCGCTTTAATCTCATTCAACTGAATAAAATAATGACCATTTTGCCTGAAGGCAATTTTGATTTAAAAGAAAAGCCAGTATATGAGCCTTTACTAGGCTATTTTGTTTCGAAAGTGATCGCTCCTAGTGGTCCGCTTTATGCTAATTATATATATAAAAAAGTTTCTCTATCTTCCTCATCAACAAGATTAAAGCCTTTCTTGGAGCAGATTTTAGAGGGGCAAGAATATGAAGATTTGCCGTTAGCAATAGCGAGCCTGGCTTATGACGAAGAGCAAGGGGTACTTGTATGAGAAAACTTTGGTCTTATGTCAAATTTATCTACCGCAAAATGTTTTACTATCGCCAGCATAAGTCAGTAACCTATGAATATCCTTATTCTAATAAACACATTCATATTTTTTCTAGATTAGAAATAAAAAATGATTTTAATGAATGTACCGCATGTCAGATATGTGAAGATGTATGTCCTGTAGGCTCCATTAAGATAGTTGGAGAACAATTTTCAAAGCAAATTAAAAAACCACAAACGGGCAAAGGTTTTGATCAGTTAATGGAAATACAAAATTTCTATGTTGATTATGCAACCTGTATACAGTGTGGTTTGTGCATCCGCGAGTGCCCAACAGAATCTTTAAGTCATGAAAAGTCCTTTGTGCGGGCAGAACCTGAGGTAAGACTTTTAAAGAAGGATTTGAAAGAGGGAATTCAAACTTCTTTTCGAGGGGTATTTAAATGAATTTGCATTTCCCTCCATTTACTCTAGAGAACGAAAATTTAAAGATACTTAAAAAGGCTTTCCCTTGGCTTGAAAACGAGAACATACGAACATTCTCAAGTCCTGAAAATGCAATTGCCGAGATGATTTTGGCGCTTCAGCATATGCAGCCACACAAATCCAATGTTTATATACAAGATGGGGATAGTCCCTATACCTCTGAAATTGCTACATTTTTTTCAAAAAAAGGAATTAAGCTAAAACCCTTAAAATTGCCCATTACAGAAGTAGATGAGAATGCTTTTCTCTATATTTTTGTGAAAGATAATCCTTTTACCGGTGAGCTATTTCCTAATGATAGTGTTTTAAAGCAAATTCACGAAAAAAGAATTTTTAGTTTAAGTATCTATCATAGCCAGTTTCTAATCTCTAGCTTTCAAGAATCAAATAATCCTTTTGCAAGTCATTTGTATTGTTTGCAGGAAGATTTGGCTTTTTTATCGCTCTCTTCTCGAGCGAAGAAGGTGCCACCAGCCTTGCCCAGATCCACCGTTTCTTTAGCAGCATGGGAGCCTGTAATAATACATGAGAATGAAAATTTAATTTTAGAAATGGAAAAACAGTTGCAAGACAGTCTCAGTGGCTTGCAATTGTATTTTACTGCTGAGCAAAACAGGATGTTTGATCGAGTGGTATTTCATATTCCTAAATGCAATGGTGAGAAGGTCTTACATCTATTGGGTGATTGTGAGGCCTATACTAGCTCGCCTTGCGCCCATTCACACCCATTTCAGATGGCTTGGTGGCAAAATCTTGATGATGCAAAGAGTTGGGTGGTTATACCCTTAAATAGTCTTCGTCCTGATTTACCAGCAAAAATCTCAAAACTAATATAATTTGTTTTTCTTCGCAAGAGGCTCTATATTCTAAATACTCATGATTGAAGCGAAAACAAAGGTATTAGTTAATAGTATTCGAAAGTTATACCGTAGGTCTGCCTGGAAAAACATACGTCGCATTCTGAACAAAACTCATGAAGCGGATATTGCGGCTTTACTAGAGGAATTAGATCGACCAGAAAGAATTCATTTATTTAATCTTTTAGACTCTGTAGATAGTAAGGCTGAAATACTAAGTCATCTAGAGCCAAAAATTCAAAAAGACCTTATCTTAAATATAGATAAAAAAGAGGTGCAAGTTCTAGTTAGTGAGATGGACTCTGATGATGCAGCGGATTTATTGGGGAGTCTGCCAAAGGAAAAATCACAAGAGATTTTAGATACTATGGAGCGTGAGAGCTCAGAAGATGTGGCCGATCTAATGCGCTATCCAGAAGATTCTGCCGGCGGCATCATGTCTACAGATTTTCTTGCACTCAACCAACACTTAACCGTGCAAGATGCCATACAAAATATTCAAGAGCAGGCAGATGACAACTTGGTTACCTTTTATATATATGTGATTGATGATGATGAACATCTGGTAGGGGTTTTAAGTCTTAAAGAATTGATTTTATCGAAGCCCAGGCAAATTCTAAAAAATATTATGAGCTCGGATATTATCAGCGTTGGTTTAGATACGGATCAAGAAGATGTGGCCAAGGTGGTGGAGCGTTATGACTTTTTATCTTTACCTGTGGTCAATGAGTCGCAAAAGCTTGAGGGGATTATTACGGTAGATGATGTAATTGATGTTATACGTGCAGAAGGCACCGATGATTTTTTAGCAATGGGAAGAACCTCGGACTCCGAAGAAGAAGGCTTTCTTTTATCTAGTTTAAGTCGACTTCCATGGCTTATTTTCACTTTTTTGGGCGGCTTGATTTGTTTTTATCTTATTCAAAATCTAGCTAGCGACTTGTTTAGTCCGCAAAGTATTATCTTGGTTGGTATGATTCCCATGCTACTTTCAATGGGGGCCACAGCCGGCGGCCAGTCCGCCACATTGTGTGTTGGCTTAATTAATGCGGATAAGCTAGATTCCAATTTCTTTACTTATTTTATGTCAGAATGCCTTCGCTCTCTCATATATGCGATTATCTTTGCTGGCGCTACATACATTTTATTTCTCAATTTTAACATTGCCTACCCACCAATAAAGATAGCCATTATTTTGGCTGCACAAATTGTGATTTCTACTTTTATAGGTACTCTTACGCCTTTTATAATTGATAAGCTGAAATTTGATCCAAGTGTAGGTTCTGTTCCAATTTTTACGGTTATAGCAGATATTATCGCAATCTATTTAATACTTAGTTTTGGTCTATGAATACATCAAAAGGTATCATTTTAAAAACAACAAAATTCCGCGAAGCGGACCTGTTGGTAACAATTCTACTGCATGATGGCAGCCTTGAAAACTATACCGCTTTAAATGCTTTAAAAAGTAAAAAAAGATTTGGCGGTGGAGTGCTTGAGCCCAGTCATTTTGTTACCTTTAGTTGGGAAGCTAGAAATGCCAGTCATAAACGTCTTGCTGAAGCCAAGTTGATTGAGGATTTCCCTAATATTCGAAAATCATATGATAGTATTCAGTGTGCCTTAAAGGGGCTACATTTGGTGTACCGAGTTAGCCAAGAAAACTTAGAATCAAAAGATGTTTTTGATTTGCTCGGTAATTTTTTAAAAAACCTCAATTCTGAAGCTGATCTGGCTGTGTACCAAATGCACTTTGAAGTGCGCCTGTTCAAACTTTTGGGCTTAATGCCTAGTCTAGAGGAGGGAAAAGTTTTTTTTCAGCATCCTCTAGCGCAAAGCCAAATGATTCAATTAAATAATAAAGAGAAAAGCTTTGTTAGCAGTCATTTGATGGGTATTAAAGCCGATTACGGAATTTAAAAATCAAAATTGCCATTTAACAGTATGCCTATGGTGTATTTATCATAGCTACGAGCATCTACGCTGGAGGAATTATCCGTGTAGCCGGCATTTCCAATAATTGTGAAATCCTCGTTGAGCTGATGAATGAGATTCGTGGTTAGGGCAAATTGCGTATCTTTTCTATCGTCATCACTTGCATAAATAGCATGAAAAACCCTTAGTTTGGTGCTCCACATAGAATCAAGTGAGGTAAGCTTGCGAGTAAAGGTGATATTGCCTTGTGCTCGGTTGTAGCTAAAGTTCTTTCCTTCTGCTTGGTTGGTGGATAGGCCTAAATCCCAGTTTAAAAGTTTACCTTTTGCTCGGTCAAGAAATACAATGTTCTTCCATCTTGCATCCAGTCGGTGAGAGGTGGAATCATCATCGTCAGAGCTCACATCAATTTTAGAGTCATTAAAATAGTATTCTACATCAAAGCCCTTAACGTGGTTGGCATCCTTTACTTTTTGGTTCGTGTTTTTAATATAAAAGGAATTCAAAATGTTTTCACGTGTTCCAGTATCCTCTAGGTCCATATAAGTGAGGTTAAAACCAGGAATAAAAGTAGAAGTATATTTACCATTGAACATTTTCGTTGGCCGCATATAGGATGCATTAAAATCTAGTACTGTGGCATCTGCTCTAGCAAAAACATCGTCCATGGAATACTGATAGGTAGCCGTTGCTTTGTATTTCAATTGCTCTTTTGGGCGGTGAATGTGCTTTCTTTCTATGGAGGAGTTAAGAAGTAGGCGTAGCCCCCCATCTCCCTCAGCTGTGGCGTTGGCGGTGCTTCCATCGGATACTAATAAAATATTAGAGTCCTCACTTAAGCCTGTAGTAATGCTTAGCGTGTAGGGCTTCTCCATTGCTCGGTCAAACTGCTGTAGCCGTACGATACTTTCAATGTAGTTTTCGGCCTGCATATCCATATCAGCATCGTCAGAGTAATCTAGAACAAACTCAAAGTCTGCCTTTGCTTGGTTGTAATTCTCTTTTTGAAAATTGATAAGACCGAGATAAAAAGCTGCAGAGCCTCCTAAAGCTTTATCTTTACCAATTTTTACTTCGCTAAATAGTTTAACTGCATTAATGAATTCGGCTTGTCTATAGTGGCACATTGCTTCGTAATACTTAGCCTCATCTACACGGTAAGCATCTCGTCGTAATATACGAAAAGTCACAATGGCCCGATTGTGGCGTTTTGTATAAAACAATGTGATACCAAAAGTAAAGTAGGCATCTTTATCGTAGGGGGCTAGATCACTAGCTTGTTTGGCCTTTTTAATTGCTTCAGAGTATTGCTTGTTTTGAATCATTTGAAGAGCTTCTTGACGTAGTTTTTGTGACTGCATTCGGCGATCGCTTTGCTCTGAAGCAGATAAGGCATCAAATTCGGCTTGCAATGCTTTTCTACGCTCAAGCTCCTTTACTGAATATTTTGCGCGGGTGATTTCACGAGCCTTCTCGGCGCCTTCTAGTTCTTTCAGTCGCTCCTGTAAGGCTTGGTTATTCATATTTCGAACTTCATCTTTTGTTAACAGCTCTTCATCTAAAAGAAATTTTTGCGCGTCACTCAAAGCCAGGTTTTTTCTATGAGCTTTTAGGGCTCTTTTTAATTTCTTCTTTGAATCAAAAATATCAATGGTCTGCATGCCAAAGCGGTTTCTTAGATATAAGAACGGTTTTCTTTTCAATTGTTTGTCTTGAATGGCCTTTAACACATCTTCTTTGTTGGAGCTAAGCTTGCTTTGGTCGGGAATATATATAGAGGGAGCCACCCGCTTGCCTTTAAAGTGGATTTTATGAAAAGTTCTAAAAATGGAAGAATTGGGCTCGGTTTCTTGCAGTTCAATTAGTATGAGCTTGCCGGTGTGATTGTCTCTAAGAACAATGGTCCCGCTTTCTATTTTTGTAGCATCTTGGTTCCACTGTAAGTTGCCGTACGAAATAATAATCTTGTGGTTCGAATGAAAATTCGGCCGTTGTTTGTTTTGCGCTAGAGCTGTACTAGCCAATATGAATGTAAGCAAGATGTGCATCATGATGTACCCAATGCAATTAGAATAGGGAAATTATCGAATGATGGCAATCTTGCAGGGCCATTTCAGGCCCTTAGAACTTGCTATTTATGGTGCGTTGATAATGATGTTCACACGGGTATTTTGTTCTTGAATGATGTCCTCTAAAATTGGATTGTCGATTATTCCCGTATCATAGTCTGGCATTTCTGGCATATCCATTGGTGGCGGCATAAAGTTGTCGCCAATCACAGGCATTTCATCCATTGGTGGGGGAGGTGGGGGCATAAAACCGCCAGATGCAGGATCTCTCATGCCATCATCGGGGCCCATCTCTGGATTCAGTCCTGTATCCGGCATATTGGCATCACCTGCCACAGGGCCGTCGGCATTCAAACCAGGCTCTTGCGTACCAGAGTCAGGTCCGCCCATTTCTGGACCACCAGGGCCCATACCGGCATTTGGTCCCATATTGCGGCTACCTTTACCATCGGATTGGGATGCTTCGTCCATATTGGGGCCAGGATTGTTGGCCACACGATCTGGACCTTTTTGTTCAGCTGAATCATTTTGCTCCGACTTTTGTCCATTATCTGCGTCTGGGGAATTCTGATCAGCCACTTCATTGTTGGCTTTCTTTCCATCTTGGTCTGGAGCACCTTCTTCATTGCTAGCGGCGTCTTTTTTATCTGCCACACGATTATTGGATTCACTGGCATTGGCCTCTGTAGAATCACTATCAGCAGAATCAGCATTACTATCAATGTCTAAATTTTTAAGTTGAGCCTCCGGCACTTTTACTGGCGGTGCAGGCAAGGCATTTGGTTTTACCGATGTCATTTCTCCGGGACGGACACGAACCGGGTTGTTGATAATACCATTGCTTCCTAAGCCATTGCCCACTTCTACTTGCCCTTCAAAGGTCACGACTTGGGTACCGCTGCTAGTATGACCCACAATAAAGTCGGTTCCCCGAACCCCAGCAACGGCAGCTTTGGTTTTTACTCGGTAGGCATTCTTTTTGCCATCATACTTTTGCTTTACCTTGGATCGGATTTTACCATAGATCAAATTGATCGTTACGTTCTTATCCTCTCCGTTATTCTCATATTTATAATCTGCGAGTTGAATCTTAGATTTTGGGGAGATATTGAGAACGTTTTTATCAATCATTACGATTTTTGCGCGAGAGCGGTCTTTTGCCTCAATGATATCCTTGAGAAAGACCTTCATGCCCATGCGAGCTTTTTTTGTTTTGCCATCTGAGCCAGTAACAAAGATCTTACCTTTTACAATCATGAAGACCCCGGCATTTTGGGCGGCATTGGCTGGCATCACAAAGGCGATAAAAAATAGACTTAAAAAAACGTTCCTAAATAAAGTCATGGTAAACCTCTCGATCAATATTATATCGGTATATGTGTTTGCAGACCTTAGTACTTATTTGAGAATTTCAAAATAAAATCAGCCGCTTCGACGATTGAGTTTGTCTCAAAATCGGCCTCAGTTTTGTTTTCGGTTTTGCCTGTAGGTAAAAAAAGAATGGAGCGGCAACCTGCATTGTGTCCAGCCTCTACGTCGCTTTCTTTGTCGCCGATCATCCAAGATTGAGACATGTCTATTTGATGCTTGTTCTTTGCCTTAATCAACATACCAGGCTTGGGCTTGCGATCTGGGTCATTGGAATTGGAATCTGCTGGACAATAGAATATATCATGAAGGGGACAGCCGGCTTGTTGCAGTCTCATTTTGATACGTTTGTGAATTTCTTCTAGGTTCTCAAGACTAACGATACCTTTAGCAATACCGGACTGGTTGCTGACAATTATTAACAAATAGCCACTAGAATGGAGAAGGCTTAGGGCTTCAAAGACACCAGGAATGTATTCAATATCATTTGGATCATTCAAATAATGTTTGTCCCAAATAATGGTATTATCTCGATCTAAAAAAATAGCTTTATTCATTATCAATTAAGTCGTTTACCGGACTCAAATCCTCCATTTGCCTTCCTAGATGGTTTAAATCTAAATGTAAATATTTTTGTGTTGTTGCCAAGGAAGAGTGGCCCAATAGTTCTTGTAAGATTCGCAAATCGCAACCACTCGTCATCAGGTGGGTTGCATAGGAGTGCCTCAATGCATGGGGGTTGAGGGGCTTGTTGAGTTGCGCATTTTGACCAATTCCACGAATCCAGGCGTAGGCGGTACGCGGGTTTAAAGCTTTGTCATTAGCCAGTAAATAGCCAACTCTTTTTTTGCAAATATCTCTGGCGATGGCATTCATATATTTTGGTAAACTAATGATTCTTTCTTTATTGCCTTTGCCTTGAATTCTAAGCTCCACTTGGCTTTTTAGTTTCAGATCTTTTTTTTGTACTTTACAGGCCTCAGAAATACGTAGCCCCCCTCCATATAATAGAAGAAATAAAAATTCCTTTTCCAGGGCAAGTGGTGATTCTTTAAATGATTTTGATTTCATATATCGCATGCAGGCGATGACTTCATCCACGGACAAATAATTGGGAATTTTTTGTGTCTTTTTTGGTAGGTGAATGTGAACAGAGAGGTCTTTAGCTATAATCTTTTCTTCACAGGCCCACTTAAAAAAGCCTTTTACGGCCGCCAGTTTTCTTTGTTTGCTAACGGACTTCAAATTTTTTATTTCTGGTAGATTGGATTTGTAAAAGGCTAGGATTTCACTTTCATTAAGATTTAGATCTCCATTTTCATTGGCCTGAAATTCGTATCTCCCTCTTACTTGAAGAATCTTCCCATACTTTTTCCACTGTAAGATTTGCGCGTAGTCATTCAAATAGCAGCGAAGCGTATGATGGGAGCATTTTTTTTGAAATCTTAGGTAATTCAGATATTTAGCGAGATTTTCGAAGAGCTGCATATTTTACATTTTAGCTGTGATTATAAGCATTTAGCAGCTTTTTATAAAAAAAATATAACATCATGCGAAAATAATTCTTGCATGTTTTTCACGCACTGTGCTATACTCTAGCCCGTTGGCAGTATCAAAATGAGACCAAAGTCTAGTTTTGAGGCCGATAATTTAACCAATTCAAAGGTGGTACGTATGACAGATACTGAAAATATCATATTACCCAATGTTGCGTCGAATGATGCGCTAAAAAATCTTAAGCCAATCATTTTCCGTTCCGAGGCCATGAGCCAGGTAATGAAAATGGTCGACAAGGTGGCTCCTTCCGATGCGACAGCATTGATCTTAGGTGAAAGTGGAACTGGTAAAGAACTAATTGCTCGCGCCATACACCAAGGAAGCAATCGTAAACATAAACCGTTTGTAGCCATCAATTGTGGTGCTCTACGTGAAGGTTTGTTGGAAAGTGAGCTCTTTGGTCATGAAAAGGGAGCTTTTACTGGTGCATTTACTCGTAAGATTGGGCTTGCAGAAGTAGCCAATGGCGGAACTCTGTTTCTTGATGAAATCGGAGAGTTATCCCCAGGCATACAGTCAAAACTTTTAAGGTTTTTGCAAGAAGGGGAAATTTATCGTGTTGGCGGTAAAGATCCTATAAAAGTTAACTTGCGTTTAGTGAGTGCTACAAACCGTGATTTAGAAAAAGAAGTGATGGAAGGTCGTTTTCGTGAAGATTTGTACTACCGAATCAATACGATCACGATGAATGTTCCGCCTCTTCGTCGCAGAAAAGAAGACATTCCTATGTTGATTGAACACTTTTTAGCGAATGGTCCTAATGCGCACTTAAATCGCGGCCGTCAAATGAGCCCAGAAGCCATGGAAATATGCCTGAAGTACGATTGGCATGGTAATGTGCGAGAGCTGCAAAACATTTGTGAGCGCTTACAAATTCTTTGTGAAGGGCATACAATTATGCCAACGGATCTGCCGGAGAACATCCGTAATCCTGAGCAAAAAGCCATTATGGATGAGTATGATCCGAATGTAAGTCTTCACGAGTTAGAGCGACGTTATATCATCAAAGCTCTGCAGTATTTTGATGGAAATAAAACGAAGGCCGCACAAGCTCTAGGAATTACCATCAAGACGCTTTATAACAAGCTACATGAGTATGGTGATTTTGAGCGCTTCTCGGTGCATTCGAAAAATAACTAGAAATTACAAGTTGAAATTTTGTGAGCGAGCTTCTATTTAAGAGGCTCGCTTTTTTTTATTTTGGAGGTGAAGGGGTGGCGGACTTTCCAGAGATATTTCAAAAATTAAAAAAACACGAGGGGCAGTTTCCTGCCACGATACTTCAGGCCAATGACTGTGATGTTTATTTTTCTACCTTACAAGCGGGAACGCTCATTCCTCCGCATCGGCATGATACAGATAATTACAGCATCATCATTGAAGGGGAGTTGATTCTTGATATGTACGGAGCTCAAAAAGCATTTGCTGTGGGGCAGTGGTGTTTTGTGCCGGCAGATACCGAACATTCAGCCACTACCAAAGTGGATACAAGATTGATTGAATTTTGGTTCCGAAAATAAATTTAGAAATAGCCCTCATCGTCGTCATCGTCCAGGAGGCTATCTTCTAGATCATCTTCCATATCGTCTTCCATATCATCTTCTAGATCATCTAGATCCAAAGTAATTTGCTCCATTTCTTTGGCTTCTTCTTCTACCTCAAGGGGCTCGATCTCTTTATTAAATTCTTCTTCACTGATTTGCACCGGCTCAACCACAAAAGGGTTGATTGGCGGGACGACAACTTGTGAGCTGTCTTCCTGTTGAATTTTACCTAGATCTGGTGCTTTTGGCTTTTTTGGCTTTGCCTTAACGGGACTATCTTTTACAGACGGTTTCTTTTTTGTGCTGGCTTTTTTCTTGGTGGCCTTTTTTTTAGTAGCTTTCTTTTTGCTAGCTTTTTTCTTGGTGGCCTTTTTTTTAGTAGCTTTCTTTTTGCTAGCTTTTTTCTTGGAGGCCTTTTTTTTGGTAGCTTTCTTTTTGCTAGCTTTTTTCTTGGTGGCCTTTTTTTTGGTAGCTTTCTTTTTGCTAGCTTTTTTCTTGGTGGCCTTTTTTTTGGTAGCCTTATTTTTGCTGGCTTTTTTCTTAGTAGCTTTCTTTTTTACGGTTTTTCTCTTTTTTGCCATAAAAGCCCCTCTTAGTGTTAACTTAAAGTTAAACTAGATAGGGGCTAAGTGGCAATGGAAAAAATTAAGGCAATATCTCATCTAGAAAGCGAGCAAAACCATCTGGTAGCTTTGTCGCAATGTAGACGCCGCCGTCGTAGCCAAGTTTTTCAGGCACTAGAGCTACATAACCTAAGATTTTCGTCTCATTACGGTTTTTAATTGGAAACTGTAAATACAAATACGGGTTAAACTCTGGAGTGGTAACGTAAGCACCTACCAATCCTGGAGCGATGTATATATGAATGTCACGACCAGCTTCTTGAATCTTTAGTGCAAACTTTGGTAGCTCTCCGCCAGGCACGGCTGGTAGGGGATCACCATTCGGTAGTCGGTCTGCGGGTATTGGCAAGTAATTACCCAAAAAGTGCTCAAAAGGAATATGAACTTCAATTTGTGAATATCCCTCTGATGACATGCCAATCATATAGTAGGCACCTTCCAATTCAGGAATGGCTTGTGGCGGAAGACCCGCTATAACACCAAGCGGTAAAGGTATTGCCATCACCACTTCTTGGTTGTCCACATCAATCTTTAAGGCCTGATGGTTTTCAAAAGTACCATCGCTGACCTTTCCTTGTAGGTCATTGGCACTTATTTTGTATTTATCACCAATACAATTTTCTACGCATGTTGTAGCTGGTTCATTACTAGCTGCAGTTGTTGATTGCATCTCAGCGGCACAACCAATGTTGAGTATTACAAATGTAATCAAAAGTTTTTTCATAGCATCCCCCTGTTACTGTCTATTAGTATAGCACTGGAGATAGGTCGATAAAAGCCTAAGTGACTGAAATCATTGGTAAAAACTTTTACACTTTGCGAGAGAATCTTCTGTAAACAAAATAACCAAGACGTCCTGTAAAGAGGATGGACACTTTTGTTGGGGAAATTAAAAGAGCCGGCCTAATTTTTTTTCTTAGACCGGCTCATTTTAAGTCAATGAAGGATTATAATAGTTGCATTGCTAGTGCACCTTGTTGATTTGCTTGCGCCAAGGTTGCAGTGGAAGCTTGTAAAAGAACATTTTGTTTTGCCATCTCTGCCGTTTCTTTTGCTACGTCGGCATCACGAATACGTGAATTGGCAGCACTTAAGTTCTCATTAAAAACCCCTAAATTATTTGAAGTCGAAATCAATCGGTTTTGGATGGCACCAAGATTTGATCTTTGCTCATTCACTCGGTTCTGAGCTTCATCCAATTGTGTTAGAGCGTCTTGTGCACCTTCTTGTGAGGTATAATCAATATCAGCTATACCTAAAGAATCCAAAGTAGCCACATTTTCTGAAGCTTCAAATGAGATTCGGTCATTGAGCTCATCATTAAAGATACCAATTTGAAAATCAAAAGTAGGTGAGGAGCCATCTAGTAACTTTGTTGTTCCCCAAGTTGTGGTATTGGCAATACGATCTGCTTCTGATTTTAGTTGCTCGACCTCTTTATTAAGAAAACTTCTTTCACGATCACCAATGGTGTCAGAAGATGCCTGAATTCCTAATTCACGCAGACGAACAATAATATTACCAATTTCATTTAAACCACCTTCAGCGGTTTGAATCATAGATATACCGTCGTTAGCGTTACGGTCTGCTTGCTGAGCCGATCGAATGTAGCCGCGGAAAGATTCTGAAATTGCCAGCCCTGCTGCATCGTCGGATGCTTTGTTAATTCGAGAGCCGGAAGCTAATTTAGCCATACTGTCTTGCAGTTTCATTTGGCTGCCAGATAAATTTCTGTGACCGTTAATTGAAGCCACATTTGTTGATATACGTAAACCCATATTATTCCTCCATTGTATTTACTTTTTAACTCACCTCCTTGGTAATGAATTGGCTACCGTGCCAAGTTACAAAGCATTTGTCGGGGACTGGGTCAAATTCTTGACGCGACCTAAGACTGAAAACCCTAGATATTTAGCCAATTTAGACCATTATCCCCTGTCGATTGGTATGGATTTCTCGACTATGGATGTGCAAATATGGACCTACGTTAGATGATTTTTTGTCAAAAAAAACACAGCGATCACAACTTTAAGAAGTGATCGCTGCATGGATTACTGGGCCATTATCCTAATAACTGTAGTGCTAAGTTAGGAATTTGGTTGGCTTGTGACAAAGTCGCAGTAGACATCTGTAGAAGAATGTTATTTCTTGCCATCTCAGAAGTCGCAGCAGCAACATCTGTGTCGCGAATTCGAGAATTAGCAGCAGAAAGGTTTTCCTCATAGATACCTAGGTTGCTAACTGTAGACACAAGTCGGTTTTGCAAAGCACCTAAGTTTGATCTTTGTTCGTTTACGCGATTTTGCGCATCATCCAAGATCGATAGAGCTTCTTGCGCCCCTTCTTTGGTCGTATAGTCTATGCCTGACATGCCTAGAGCATCTAAAGTGGCAACATTTTCTGAGGCCTCAAAAGATATACGGTCATTTTCAGGATTGTTAAAGATACCTACTTGGAAATCAAAAGTTGGCGAAGAGCCATCTAGTAACTTTGTAGTTCCCCAAGTTGTAGTATCGGAAATACGTTGAAGTTCATCTTTAAGTTGAACAACCTCTTTGTTAATGAAACTTCTTTCGCGGTCGCCGATTGTATCGGAACCTGCTTGGATTCCTAACTCACGCAGACGAACGATAATGTTACCGATTTCATTCAAGCCACCTTCAGCAGTTTGAATCATCGAAATACCATCATTCGCATTTCGGTTCGCTTGACGAGCCGAGCGGATGTATCCACGAAAAGATTCTGAGATTGCCAAACCTGCAGCATCATCTGCAGACTTGTTGATTCGAGAACCAGAAGCCAATTGTTCTAATGAATTATTCATTTTCGTTTGGCTGCTGGAAAGATTTCTGTGACCATTGATCGCGGCCACATTAGTGGTTATACGTAACCCCATGGTTATCCTCCCTTGATATGCATAAATCCCTCCTTGATTGTTCCTGTTTCAGTCCACTGAAACCGGCGGCATCCGAGCCTAAATTGTTTTTGTCATTACTTTCCCCATGAAAATAATGAGTAATCTTATGATTACATTGATTGTTTCGGGTTGCCTGCGGATTTCTTGACACAGCTATCGTCTAGAAAAACGACAAAAGGTCTTAAATTTTATCTATCAGCTTCTACTTTGGTCGGTGATTTGTGTAATGATTTTGGCACACCATGGAGGATCATCCTCCATTATATGATGAAGACCACCAGAAAGAATATGCAATTCGCATTCAGGCACAATACTTTCTAAGGTATGCGCCATTTTAATAGGAGTAATGCGGTCATTATCACCCCATAATAGGTTTAATTTTATATTTATATCCTTATATATAGATGGCATACGTGTATCGCGTAAAAGGTGGTCCACGGCTTTGGCAAAACACAGGATGCTGTTTGGCTCTTTTCTGTACGCACGAAGGTATTGATCCAATACTTCGGGGCTTTGGTTTTCTTGTTGATGGCTAATCTCACGCATGATTTGTTTTATCGTATAGCGCTGAAGGAAAAATTTAACCGGGCGATAAAATGCAGCAAAAAAACCCAATTTAATATTTTTTATAAATCTCGGCTCTGTTGCCGGGGAAATGGCCGTTAGGCTTGCCACCATATTTTTTTCCTGCATGGCAAAGTACATGACAATGGCGCCCCCCATGGAGCTACCAACCAGATGCGCCTTTTTAATCTTCTTAGAAAGCAGAAAATTCTTAAGCACTAAACTTTGATCTTCTAGGTTGTGACTAAAGTTGGGGTCTTTTGTAGAGTAGCCAAAGCCCGGTAAATCCAACGCGATTACATAATAATTTTTAGCAAGCAAAGGTGCTAGCAAGCGCCAAGTAAAAGAAGATGCCCCCAGTCCATGTACCAATAGTATGCAGGTTTTCTTTGCATTTCCCCATTCTTGGTAATGAATGCATAGATCGCCAAGTTCTACAAAATTAGAATTGTGAAAAGGTCGCTCGATGGGCAAAATGGGCTTTTTCGGCCAAAACCACCAAACAAAGCCCATGACCAGGGTCATGGTAAGTAAAAGGGCGATCCATAAATTAGAATCCATATACGGATTGTTGCATAGAAAATCTGACTTGACCTTGAAAAAATATGCCCCAAATTTAACTGAGAGGTAAAAATGCGAATTGAAAATTACACCCAGAAAACCAAAGAAGCTTTTGATCAGACCATGCGATTATTGCAAGAAAAATCCCAGCAAGTTATGGAGCCGGAGCATTTATTCTATGCATTTTTGCAGCAAGAAGGGGGCATCTTTGCCTCATTACTTAAGAAGACCGGTGCAAATGTGCATGCCATTGAGGATGCTCTAAGGCGTAAAATAGATTCCAGACCTCAGGTGGAGGGAGCCAACACAACACCAAGTATTAGCTCACACACGGCCCGCATCATTCAAAAGGCACAAGAAATAGCGGAGAAGATGGGAGATCAGTTTCTATCTGTGGAGCATTTTCTCCTGGCTGCCCATGCCGGAGCTTCGGAGGCAATGAAGGAGCTGTTCCAAAGCCATCAGTTTTCAGAAGAAGCATTAAAAGAGGCGCTAAAAGAAATTCGCAAAGGACGAAATGTAAACTCTGCCAATCCTGAAGATGCCTATGAGGCTTTAGAAAAATACGGACGAAATCTTACTGAATTGGCGGAATCGGGAAAATTAGATCCTGTAATTGGGCGAGATGAGGAAATTCGCCGAGTCATCCAAGTTTTATCACGGCGAACGAAAAACAACCCTGTATTGATCGGGGAGCCAGGTGTGGGCAAAACCGCTGTGGTAGAAGGACTAGCGCAAAGAATCATCGCCGGAGATGTTCCCGATGCCCTAAAAGACAAACAAGTAATGTCTCTTGATATGGGAGCATTAATTGCGGGAGCTTCCTATCAGGGGCAATTTGAGGAACGCTTAAAATCGGTGATCAATGAAGTCACGCAAAGTGATGGGCAAATTGTCTTGTTCATTGACGAGCTTCATACATTGGTAGGGGCCGGCAAAACCCAAGGTGCTATGGATGCGGGGCAACTTTTAAAGCCTGCCTTAGCAAGGGGAGAGTTGCGGTGTATTGGTGCCACAACATTGGATGAATACAAAAAATATATAGAAAAAGACAAAGCTTTAGAGCGGCGCTTTCAACAGGTACAGGTACAAGAGCCAAGCGTGCTGGATACGATTTCCATCCTGCGAGGTTTAAAGGAAAAGTACGAATTGCACCATGGCGTGCGGGTTACCGACGCTGCTTTGGTTGCTGCAGCAGAGCTTTCCCATCGATATATTACTTCTCGGTTTTTACCGGATAAGGCCATCGACCTTGTAGATGAGGCGGCGGCTAAGATTCGCATGGAAGTTTCTTCGCGTCCTGTGGAAATTGACCAACTGGAGCGCAAGAAAACCCAATTGCAAATTGAAAAGGAAGCTTTGAAAAAAGAAAGTGATACTAAATCCAAAGAGCGTTTAGGAAAGCTTTCGGATGAGCTTAATGAAGTGGAGGAGCAGCTTAAGGGATTGAACGCCCAGTGGCTCGCGGAAAAACATAGTATTGATCGTTTGAATCAGGTCAAACAAGAGGTGGAAGAAACCCGTTTGGCAATGGAGCGAGCCGAGAGGGATTCCAATTTTGAAAAAGCTGCCGAGCTAAAATATGGTAAGCTTCCCAAGTTGGAGGAAGAATTAAAAACCTTAAGTGAGCAATCACAAAACAAAACAGAAAACACCATGCTTCGCGAAGAAGTAACCGATGAGGAGATTGCCGAGGTGGTTTCCAAGTGGACGGGCATTCCGGTGAACAAAATGTTGCAAACCGAAGCCGAGAAACTTTTGCATCTTGAGGATCATCTGCAAAAACGGGTTGTGGGACAAGATCATGCCCTCGTTAAGGTAGCCGATGCTGTAAGACGTGGACGTGCGGAGTTGGGCGATCCCAACCGCCCTATTGGTACCTTTCTGTTTTTAGGTCCTACGGGAGTGGGAAAAACGGAAACAGCGAAAGCCTTGGCAGAATTTTTGTTTAACAGCGAAGACAATATGGTGCGCATTGATATGAGTGAGTATATGGAAAAGCATTCCGTATCTCGCTTGATTGGTGCGCCTCCCGGCTATGTTGGCTATGATGAGGGAGGACAGCTAACGGAAGTGGTTCGAAGAAAGCCCTATTCTGTAGTGCTGCTAGATGAGGTGGAAAAGGCGCACCCCGATGTTTTTAATGTGCTCCTGCAGGTCTTTGACGATGGCCGGTTGACCGACGGGCAAGGCCGTACGGTAGACTTCAAAAATACGGTGATCATTATGACATCGAATGTTGGCTCCACCATGATTTTGGATGAAAAATTAAGTGACGAGGAAAAAGAAAAGAAGGTACTAGAAGCTTTGAATGCACAGTTTCGCCCAGAGTTTTTAAACCGCATTGATGAAAAGGTGATTTTCCACTCCTTGGGTAAAGAGGCGCTCGCAGGCATTGTCAAATATCAAATGGCAGAGGTAATACGAAGGTTGCAGCAAAAAGATATCCATATTGAGGTGGAGGATTCCGCTCTGGAATATTTGGGTGCTCGTGGATATGACCCTGTTTTTGGTGCAAGGCCGCTTAAGCGAGCCATTCAAGATCAGGTATTGAATCCACTATCCAAGATGCTGATAGCAAAAGAGCTGGATGCTGGTGACAGGGTTTTGGTAAAAGCCAATGATCTCGGCCTAGAGTTTAACAAACAATAGGCCGCCATCATTACATATCTAGACGTGGACTGCTGCTAGCTTCCAGTGAGCTAACCATTTTTCGTATCGGCTCATACTGTGCACTATTGGCCACAACCACTTCCGTTACGCCAAGGGTTTCTTTTAAAAGATTTTTATCTTTATTTAACTTTGGCATCTCCATAAGAGAAAACATAACATCATAGGTTAACTGCGGGTTTTTCTCATAAAAGTCTTGGCGTACCGTAAAAGGATCTGTTGGCAGTGACTGTGAAATCCATAGCTTCTGTACTTCTATTTTTTCCTCAGGATAATAGACGGTCCACGCACCTTTTGCAGCGTTTTCGTCATTGGCAAAAACTGCTACGGCATCCACCTTGCCTTTTTTGAGTAGTTCTATGCTGGCCTTATGGTTGCCAGAGAAAACAGCTTCATAATTGATTTGTTTTTCTTTTAAGGCCAGTGTGGGGAGCAAATAACCAGAAGTTGATTTTTCATCGACAAAGGCAATGCGTTTGCCATGAAGATCCTTTAAGCTTTGTAGTTTTGAGCCCTTATTGGTGATTATAGTGGAAAAGTAATAGGGATTGTCCCATACACTTTTCAACAGCACTTTTGCGCCCGCCTGTTTTTCAGCATAGACAAAGGACATGGCGGTAAAAAAAGCGAAATCCACCTTCTTTTCTTTCATGGCATTGATAAGACCTTGGTAGTTTTTAGGTAAAAATATATCAACTTTGCGATCCACCTGTTTCCCCAGAATTTTAGCAAATTCTTCGGCTTGCGCCCTGATTTCTTTGCCATTGCCGGGTATAAGGCCAATGGATAGATTCTTAGCAAATAGATTCGTGCTGCCGATCAAGATGACTAAGAAGAGTGAAAGTGCTTTCATAGAATTACCCCCTAGTCGGTTTGGCTCTTAAAGCCTGGTTTATTTATATCTTAAAAAAATGGCATATCAAAAGCATTTATTATAAAACTGTACAATTAACGCAATATAATAGGCCTAAAATAGCCTTGGCATAAATTTTGTTAATACTATAACTCAAGTTCTCTAAGCAGTGATTATATTAAGATTATAACAAGAAAAACGCCGTTTGCGTTCGTCCTGGTAATGTTTACCGATCTGTATAGTCTCTAAACAATTTAAGAGTTCAATTTGATTTTGCGTTTTTTTGCTTTCGTAGAAAGTTTCTCTGCTTTTCTTTGCAGAATGATTCTTTCAAGAATCTTTTTGCCTTCTTTACGAAGATCGTTCTCATAGACAAAACGATAAAAAGCCTCGATTTCAGGAAGTTGGCGGAACTTTTTAAAACTGGATGGTAAGGCTTGACCTTCTGCCGTGTCGGAAGACTTTTTCTTTGCTCTAGTGCTTTTTACTTTTTCCATGGGCTCTCCTATTAGCAATATAAGGGAGGTGAAGCAGAGGGTCAATATGAAGAGATTTCGTGGTGCTAAGCATTCGTAATATTTAACAAATTGCCATTTTACAAAAGGCATGTGTAAAGTGCTTTTACATATGACTTTGCAGCTCTTAGGTAAAACCAGTGCCGATAAACTCTATTTACAGATCCAAAAGGAAGTAAAAGAACTCTCCTATTCACCCTGTTTGGCCGTGATCCTGGTGGGGGAAGACCCTGCAAGCCAAGTATATGTCGGAAAAAAAATCAAAAAGTGTGCGGAACTAGGCTTTCAATCGCGTAAAATTCTTCTGCCAGAGGATACAAGCGAAGCTGCATTGTTAAAGCAAATTCAAAGTTTAAATGAAGACTCCGAGGTGGATGGCATTTTGGTGCAACTGCCTCTGCCCAAACATATTCATGAGGCCACTATCATTGAGTGCATCGATGCCAAAAAGGACGTGGATGTTCTGACCTCGCGTCTGGCTGGCAAGCTAATGCATAACGAACACCAAATTGCTCCATGTACTCCCTCTGGTATAATTCGTATGCTTGAGGATCATGATATTCAGATGGAAGGTAAAGATGCCGTGGTCTTAGGGCGCTCCAAAATCGTCGGTCTTCCCATGTCTCTTCTTTTGCAGCAGGCTGGGGCCACCGTTACCCTTTGCCACTCCAAAACAAAAGACATTCGCTCTCATACAAAACGAGCCGACATTGTGATCGTTGCGGTGGGTAAGCCAGAATTTCTTGGTAAAGAGGATTTTCATAAGAATTCAGTAGTCATTGATGTAGGGATTCATCGGCGCGAGGATGGCAGCTTGTGTGGCGATGTTCGGCAAGAAGAGATTCGTGATTATGTCGCCGCCTATTCACCTGTACCCAAAGGCGTGGGACCGATGACCATAGCCATGTTAATGTGGAACAATCTGCAACTTTCCAAACTTAGGAGAATTAAGTGAAGCGTACACCACTATATGAGGAGCATTTAAAACTTGGAGCACGCATGGTGGACTTTGCCGGTTGGGAAATGCCTTTGCAGTACGAAGGTTTAAAACCCGAACACCTGCATGTTCGTAAGGCCTGTGGCATCTTTGATGTTTCGCATATGGGAGAGATTTTTTTTCGTGGTCCAAAATCCTTAGAGGCTTTGCAGTGGATGACCAGCAATGATGTGAGTTTGTTAAAAGCTGGTGAAGCCCAATACTCTCTCATACCTAACGAGCAAGGTGGTATTGTCGACGATATTATAGTTTATTGCCTTCAGCCTTCCGAGGAATACCTTGTCTGTGTGAATGCTGCCAATATTGATAAAGACTTGCAGCATTTTCAAAAGCACAATCCCGGCGCAGACATTAGTAATGAGAGCGAGGCCTGGGCGCAAATTGCCATCCAAGGACCTAAGGCGGCTGCAATAATAGGAGAAATTTTTGCTATGGATTTTTCCTCGATGCCAAGTTTTTCTGTGCAAGATATTGGTTGGGAGGGAACCAGGGTTTTTATCGCCAAAACAGGTTATACTGGTGAGGATGGTTGCGAAGTTTTTATACGTCCCGATGAAGCTCCAGGTCTGTGGCAAAAATTGATAGGCTTCGATGAAGTGAAAGCCATCGGTTTGGGTGCGCGCGATACACTACGCTTAGAAAAAAAGTTTCCTTTGTACGGTAACGAGCTTAGCGATCTTACTAGCCCAACAGCAGCCAAGCTGAATTGGGTAGTGAAATTTGATAAAGGCGACTTTTTAGGAAAGCAAAAGATGTTGCAGGCAAAACAAGAGGGGACTGAGCAAACATTGATTTGCTTAAAGATGCAAGATCGCGGCATTCCTCGAGAAAAGTATGCGGTTTACACTGAAGATGAACAACAAGTGGGCACCGTAACTAGTGGCACCATGTCGCCTAGCCTAGGACTAGGAATTGCAATTGCTTATGTTGATAGCAAACATGCAAAACTTGGTGACTCCTTGTGGATAGATATTAGAGGTAGAAAAGCAAAGGCGTTGGTGGTAAAACCCCCCTTCGTATAAGGAGTAGAAATGGCATATTATCCAGATGATTTGTATTATACGAAAGCACATGAATGGGCTTCGGTGGATGAAAATATCGTAACGGTAGGAATCACTACCTACGCGCAAGAAAAGCTTGGGGAAGTGGTTTATGTGGAAATTCCGGAACCTGGTCAAAAAGTCACCGCTAGCGAAACCTTTGGTGTGGTGGAGAGCGTAAAGGCCGTCAGTGACTTGTATGCTCCCGTCTCCGGCACGGTGATTCAGGTTAATGAAGGCATTGCGGACAACCCGGGGCCAATTAACGATTCGCCTATGGATGATGGTTGGTTGATCAAGATCGAAATGGACCATGAAAAAGAGCTAATGAATTTAATGCGCTCGGCGGAATATAAAAAATTGATAGAAGAATAATATACTTGTGAAGGCGCAAGGCTTTTGCTAGCTTGCTTCACAAATCTTAAGCCCAACTGGCGGAATTGGTAGACGCGCTAGACTTAGGATCTAGTACCGTAAGGTGTGGGGGTTCGACTCCCTCGTTGGGCACCAAATAAAAAGCAGACCATAGTGTCTGCTTTTTTTGTTTGTTTTCATGTCGATAGGAGTCGAAGGGAGAAAGCCGCCCGTCAGGGTGAGCGAGCCGGAAGCGAGCGAAAGGCTTTCGGGGTGGTCAGGCGGGATCTATTCCCTAAGCGAAGGTGACAAGCCACTTAATCCCGATTTATTGGATTAGCAAGGCCCGTATTTTTTACGCCCTCTTCGTGAACATAAAACTGGCTATAATAAACAGCCAAAGCATTTAGGTCGTCATTAGTTAGGTCCTTCACCATACTTTGCATAATGCCGCTGTCGTTGCCGCGAATTCCTCTGGCAAAGAGGCTAAGTTGCGTTCTTAAATAGATTTTGGCCTGACCAGTGATGATCGGAAAAATAGGCGAGCTGGGATTTCCACCCATATCGGGGCTGTGGTGACAGGCACTGCAGTTCTTTGTTTTTGCAATTTGTTTTCCGCGCTCATAGTTCTTCAAATCTTTCAAATTATCAGGAAGAGATATTTTATTCTTAAAGTGGGGAAGTTCTGAAAAGTATTTCGATACTTCTTGTATATCCGACTCACTAAGACTTTGCACTTGTTGGTTCATCTGTCCATCAGCACTAACCCGTTCGTAATATTGAAAGTTGTGGATTTGCTTTTGTAGATAGACTCGTTGTTGACCATCAAGGTGGGGAATGTTTTTACCCGCACCACTACCATGGCAGGACAAGCAAGATTTCGCAATGACAGGCGCATCGGCGTAGGGGTCCGAAATAGGATCTGGCTGGGTAGGTGTTGGCGGTGGAGAACTTGTTTTTTCGGCGATGCGAGGTGCGCCCAATGCAAGCCATCTTGCTACCAGCTGCCGCTCTTCTTCTGAAATTGCCATAGCCTGAGGGCTTCCAGGAGGCGGCATAGATTTTTCATCTATGAGTCTTCGCTTCAAGCTGCCATCTTGAATTTTTGCTATGGCATTGTCATAGTTCAACCAATTGGGACCCGCCACAGAGGGATGACAGGAACTACAGTGCTTTTCAAATACAGGCCTCACATCTGCAAAACCCAAACCTGAGCCGCTAGGAGATTCCTGTGTAGATGGGCTGGAAAGGGGGCGATGCGGTCCCTCTGGAGGAGAGCAGCCCCACAATGCAATACTAAAAATTACGAAGGCTTTTCTTAAGATCATGGTTCCTCTTCATCTGCATGGGGATCTAGGTTGGAGTAATAATTTGCAAGCGCCTCAATGTCTTGGTCGCTTAGCATTTGTGAGACAGGGGACATCAAAGGATTGTGCCGTTTGCCGTCGCGAAAGGCTTGCAGTTGCAATTTTAGATAGGTCTTTTTTTGTCCGGCAATGTTCGGCCAAGCATCATTTGGGCTAATGCCATTGGCGCCGTGGCATGCACGGCAGGTATTGGTTAGTGCCGGCGGCTCCTGCGCGTTTAAGTAATTACTCGAAGATAATAGGCCGAAAAAAACAATTAGATAAAAGGGAAGTATTGTCATATGGAGACCTCCAAAATTAGAAAGGTGGCATCTTGGGCCAAAGTACCTGTTTTGGCTGATTCACTAGGGTGTGTGGCCGTAGCCCATTCATTACGAAAGATGATTTGCGATGCGGGAGCAAAGTGCCAACGAAAACCAAAACCGTGGCGCTCGTAATAATCGGAGGGATAGTCTTGATCTGGCAGCAGTCGATCGAATTTATAAACCAAAACCCAATAAGGGTTGAGGGTATATTCGATTCGGGTGAGCAAACCTTCTGAAGTGCTACGCTCCAGGCTTTGCGCATACGTATTACTCGACACATAACCTCGAGCCAGGTTCGAATTGAATCCGCGAGCTCGCACGCCCTCTATGCTAAGGGCTAAAGGCAGGCGACCTTGCGTGATACCATCCACGGAAATTTGTGTATACAAGGCCAAGGCATAACTTGGGTAGTCTTCTTCTGTATCATTGAGGCGGCCACTAGCTCCCACAAAGAAAAACGAGGGCATCCAACGTAGGTTGATAACGCTACCCCATAGTTCAGAGCCGCCGTCCCTAAGAGATTGTCCGGTATTGTTCAATCCATTTATGGCGGCAAAATCCCAGTGCAATTTGTAAGATGGATTACCAGAAAACATCATGCCAGTTTCAAAGGTAAACCATTGGCTGCCGCTTTGAATGTCTGTATAGGTGCGATGCTCATCACTGACCATGCCAAAGGGCACGCGAAAGCGCCCGGCCATAATGGTATCGAGATTTTTCGCTTGTCCAAAATTTCCTAAGCGATACTGTGCGTAGGTATCTCTTAGCTGCCCAGAACTAAAGCCTGCCACATTGTGCTCAATGACCAAATGAACTTGCTGTTTGTCATCTAAACTGGCATGTCCGGCCACGCTACCGGCCATCACACCGGAGCCGCCGGCAGCAGTTTTTTGTTTTTCTGGTCGGTAAAAGAGGGTGCGAAAATCAGCGGACACATAGTCCTGAATTAGTAGGGGATTGATCTTTAACCAGCGGCTTTGGTAGCGCTTGCCATCTGGATTTTTGGGGCCACCGCCGGTAGGCTGGTAATGGCATGCCATGCAATTGTTGATGCGATGGCGTGTGGCGTACTGGGGACGGGCCCAAGAGGCCTCGGCCAAGACCAATGTCAACGCGATGGCCCAGCCACAGCCAATGATTAAGTGCCTTATATTGCAAGCTTTTCCATTCACCATAGGGGGCGTTTTATAACACATCTAATGCAATGTTTCAAAAAAAATTGCTTAAATAACAATCTTTATAAAGTCACTCTCATGGCCATTTCTTGTTTAATAAGGACTAATTAGAACTGGCAAAAAAAGATACGCTTAAAACTTAAAGAACCTAGTAAATATCACCTCTGCAGAAGCTTTTTTTGCCATTCATATTTCCTTCGTGCATATAATCAGCCAGCGGGGAACATATGGACGTAATTTACATGATAGTGGGCTTTGTTTTGGCCTCTTACGCCATAGTGGCAAATGATTCGATTCAAACCTTAGGGACATTTTTAAGCTCCAATGCCCACCGAAAATGGTGGGTACTTTGGCTTTATGCCGGCGGTATTTTATCTTTTGTTGTGCTTTATGGCTGGTACACTCACTTGGGAGATCCCTCCTATGGCCGATTGTCAAAAATACCTCTGCCAGAGCATATTACTTGGATTTATGTCTTACCGCCGCTAATTTTGCTTTTTCTAACCCGGTATGGATTGCCCGTTAGTACAACCTTTTTGGTTCTAACTATATTTGCACAAAAGCACTTGGGGGCGATGTTAAATAAGTCCATCCTTGGTTATTTGGTTGCCTTTGGCGCTGGTTTTTTCTTGTATCTAATGATTTCTAAAATACTAGAGTCCCGCTTCATGCAGTCAGGGCCTTTGAAACCCAAAGATCCGGCGTCCAAATTTTGGGTGGCAGGACAATGGATCTCCACTGGCTTTTTATGGTCGCAATGGTTGATACAAGATTTGGCTAATATCTTTGTTTATTTGCCTAGACAATTAAGTTTAACTTCCATCTTGGCGGCAACCGCGATGATGTTGAGCTTTCATGCTTACATTTTTTATTCGCGGGGAGGTGAGATCCAAAAAATTGTCACTTCCAAAACAAATACCAACGATATTCGAAGCGCGACGATTATTGATTTGGTTTATGGCTTTATCTTGTTTTACTTCAAAGGTTTAAGTCATATACCGATGTCCACTACCTGGGTATTTATTGGTTTGCTCGCAGGAAGGGAGTTGGCAATGACCATTCGTTTACGTATGAAGCGCAAACGTGATGTGGTACCAGTGATTATGAAGGATGTTGCCAAAGCAGGAGCTGGACTTGCCGTGAGTGTCGCCACAGCGCTCCTACTACCCTTGTTAGGATCAAAACCAAAAAAAGATTTGGTAGAAAAAGATTTTTCCAAGGTTGCTGCCGTAGAGAAGATAAACAAATAATCCTTGCAAGCTTTGGTTATGCCTCTAGTATGTAGAGCGAGGTCAGTATGCGAAAAAAAGTAAAAAAAATTGCAGGTTGGCGCGAAGTGGTCGCATTGCCAGACTTGTCGGTTTCTGCCATCAAGGCTAAATTGGATACCGGAGCGCGTACCTCATCTTTGCATATTACCAATTTAAAAATTTTTGAAAAAGAGGGAAAGCAATGGGCCAGGTTTAATGTGCATCCTAGGCAAAAAAAGCGTTTGCCTTGTATTGCTTGTGAAGCACAGATTTTGGAATTTCGAGATATAAAAAGTTCCAACGGTCATATTTCCCGCAGGCCTGTTATCGAAACTCGAATCGTCTTGGATGGAGAAAACTGGATCAGTGAAATCACATTAATGAACCGTGAGAAAATGAACTACCGTATGCTATTGGGTAGAAAGTCCATGAAACGGTTATTGGTAGACTCTACGAAATCCTATTTATTATCAGAAGAAAAAGAGGTGAAGGTATGAAAATCTGCATACTATCGCGCGGACCTAAACTTTATTCAACGAGTAGATTGGCAAGTGTTGCCACGGAGATGGGGCATGAAGTGGAGGTTATCGATCCGCTAAAGTGTTTTATGAATATTGTTTCCAAAAAGCCTGAGGTGCATTACCAAAACCGTATTCTCAATGAATTTGATGCCATCATTCCCCGCATAGGCGCTTCGGTGACTTTTTATGGAACTGCTGTGTTAAGACAATTCGAAATGTTGGGTAGCTATGCAGTAAATGACTCGGTTGCCATTGCACGCTCACGTGATAAATTACGTTGTCTGCAATTGCTTTCCAAAAAAGGTTTAGGACTTCCTGTAACGGCTTATGGTCACTCCACCAAAATGACGGAGGATTTAATTAAGTTGGTGGGCGGGGCACCGGTAGTGATCAAGATGCTTGAGGGCACTCAAGGAAAGGGGATTGTATTAGCGGAAAGCAAAAAGGCCGCGGGCAGTGTGATCGACATGCTGCGAGGCTTGGATGCCTATTTCCTAGTGCAAGAATTTATTAAAGAATCCGGCGGCAGCGACATTCGTTGTTTTGTTGTTGGAGATAAAGTGATTGCCGCAATGAAACGGCAAGGCCCTGAAGGAGAATTTCGCTCCAACCTGCATATGGGAGGGACGGCCGAACAGGTGAAGATCACCCCTGAGGAGCGGGCAACCGCAGTTAAGGCGGCAAAAGCCATGGGATTAAATGTGGCAGGCGTCGATCTGTTGCGTTCGGAACGTGGACCGCTAGTCATGGAAGTCAACTCTTCCCCAGGTCTTGAAGGCATTGAGAAAACCACTGGCAAAAACGTTGCTCAAAGGATTATCAGCTTTATCGAAAAGAAAGTGCAGAAGTAATGGTGTCGCTTTGTCTTTTCAGTGTCATTTTCTCTTAATTGCTTAACATAATCATTCTGTTTCCCTCTTAATTTGTTTTTCTTAAAACTGGCACGGCTTTCGCAATACTTAAAGCCAGGAAATGAGGGGGGACATTATGAAACTATTAGCAAGCACAATATTTTTTTTAAGCCTAGCTGCCGTTAGTGCAGAAGCACGGGGTGGCCGTATCGATTACGACCGGCTGGATTGTTACCAGCAACGACTTTGCGGAACACAATTAAGCTGGAGAACCTATTCCAATCAAGCCATTGTAACGGTACAAAGAACGCAGCGAAATGGGCGTCAGATGCCAGAAAAGCTGGTGGCATGTGGGCAAGACAACTATAAGTATATAGATTGGTTGGCAAAAGGTGATCGCTATGTGTTTCGCCTCTATGAAGGTTACTGTCCAAGAGGACAATATCCGCGTCACTTAGGAAGAGTGATCGATCGAGTGCAAATCAACGTGCCAGGAAACTACGAGCGTGATCGTGGCAGAGATAGACATCGCGATGGCCGCAATAGAGGGCCTCGCTATCCACGTGGCCATTAAAATTGTATCGGCTGGCCCCCAAATGGGTCAGCCACTTTCTTTCGGTATCTACTTTGTCTAAGCATATTGGCACATTTTTTTTAATTTCTGGATTCCCTGCAAAAAACACTTAAATTGGTCTGTATGCGTACTCCAAAAGAATTGGTTCATCTTTGCGACTTGGTTGGTGATTTTATTCGTTACTGGGGCTTTAAAAAAGTCGACGGTACCATTTGGGCACATATTTATCTTTCTGAGCAGCCTTTGTCGGCAAAAGATCTTATGGAGCGAATGGGGATCTCCAAAGCACAGGTCAGTCTTTCCATAAAAACGCTAATGCAATATGGTGTGATCGAAGAGGCCAAAAAAGGCGACTACGGCACTACTTTTTACGCATCGAAAAAAGATTTGGGGGAGGTAATCAAAAACGTCCTGCAGCAGCGAGAAATGCAAAACCTCAACCACACTTACGATGCAAGCCAGGCCTTGCTCGCGACCTATTCGACCTTTAATATGGAAAAATGGGCTTCCGAGGACAATGTGAAAAAACTGCAAGAAATGGTACAGTTAGCCAGGCTATTTTTAGCTTCTATCGTATCCTCTGACTCGGTTCTTAATGAGATCAATGAAGAGGCATAAAATTCTTTCATTCCTTATAAGCTTCTGTTAATATGATTGCAGTTCGTAGAGCATGGGGTTCTGCGAGCTGAAGGAAAAAATTTTTTAGAGTTTTCATTCTAAAAGAAAGGATTACCATGAGTATTAGTACCTCGGGCACCACCCCGCGTGCGCGCGCCATTACGGCAGCATATCAACGACCACAAAGAGAAAGTACCATTAAAAAAGAGCCAGTTAGCTCGTATTTTGGTGAGCTTACTTTTGATCTTGCTAAAATGCGAGAAAAGCTCCCTAAAGAATCTTACCAAAATTTATTAGCGACTTTAGAGACAGGAAAAAAATTAAGCAAAGAAACCGCCGATAATATTGCATCGGCCATTAAGGAGTGGGCTGTGGCCAACGGCGCCACCCACTTTTGTCATTGGTTTCAACCTATGACAGGCTTGACCGCCGAAAAGCATGACTCCTTTGTTTCCATACAATATTCAAATCATTCGGAAGTTCGGGTGATGGAGCGTTTTAGTGGATCACAATTGATTCAGGGCGAGCCGGATGCATCCTCCTTTCCATCAGGTGGCATGCGTACCACTTTTGAAGCTCGCGGCTATACCGTATGGGACCCATCTTCTCCTATATTTATTGTGGAAGAAGAGAACACTCGTACGCTATGCATTCCTACCGTGTTTTTTGGCTATCATGGGCAGGCATTAGATAATAAAACACCGCTATTGCGCTCGGTAGAAGCGCTTTCTTCCACTGGTTGTGAATTTTTAAAACTATTGGGTGATGTGGATGTTAAGCGTTTGCAAGCAACTCTGGGCTGTGAACAAGAGTATTTTCTTGTAGATAAAAACTTTGTTGCTCTTCGTCCGGATTTGGTGATGAGTGGACGTACCCTTTTAGGGGCGCAAAGTCCTCGTGGGCAACAATTGGATGATCACTATTTTGGTGCTATTCCAGGTAGAGCCAAAGCATTTATGGAGGAAGCGGAAAGGGAGCTATATCGTTTAGGTATCCCTGTTAAGACTCGTCATAATGAAGTGGCACCATCACAATTTGAAGTGGCACCTATTTTTGAAGATGCCAATATTAGTGCGGATCACAATGCCTTGACCATGGAAGTTTTAAAGCGAGTGGCAAAACGACATGGTTTGGTTTGCTTGCTGCATGAAAAACCCTTTGCAGAGATCAACGGCAGTGGAAAACATTGCAACTGGTCCATGTCAAATGACAAAGGTGAAAACCTATTAGACCCAGGTAAAACTCCACACCAAAACTTACGTTTTCTAGCTACTTTGGCTGTAGTGATGAAGGCTGTTCACGAACATGCACCATTACTACGTGTTGGAATTGCTAGTGCCGGAAATGATCACCGACTTGGTGCCAACGAAGCGCCTCCAGCCGTGATCTCGGTATTCATGGGTGATACCCTTAGTGGTATTTTAGATGCCATCGAGCAAGGACAGGGGAATGCCAGCGTAGAAGAAAAAGTCATTGAGTTGGGTGTTAGTAAGCTGCCAACCTTTGCGCGCGACAATACGGATCGTAACCGTACTTCGCCTTTTGCTTTTACGGGTAATAAGTTTGAGTTTCGCGCTGTTGGATCTGCTTCGAATGTATCTGTGCCCACGTGCTTCCTCAACACGGCAGTGGCGGCAGAATTTGCTAAGGCTACCGAGCGCTTAAAGACTTTATTGGATGAGAAATCATCGCGTGATGAAGCGGTATTGGAGTTGGTAAAACAATTGGTGACAGAAACGAAAGCCATTCGCTTTGATGGAGATGGTTATTCGCAAGAGTGGTTGGAAGAGGCTGCAAAGCGAGGTCTTCCTAGGTATGATACCACGGCGGATGCATTGCCCGTTCTTAAAGACGAAAGCCTGACTCGTTTCTTTCAGGATATGAACGTATTATCTCCTGATGAAATCAAGTCTCGCTATCAAGTTGCTTTGGAAAGATACAATATGACCATCGATATTGAAGCGCAGACCACCATAGAAATGGTTACCAACCAAGTGGCGCCTGCAATTGAAGAGCAGTTAAAGACTTATTATGAGGTCGAAGACGATATGCATAGTAAGACTTTAAAAGCTACCTATGCCGAAAGAATTGCGGAACTAGAAAACACTTTTGATACTCTACTCAAAACAACAAAAACATTGAATCAAGAGTTGCAAACAGTTCGGTCCATGGAGGAGGAAGCTCAAATGCAGGCTTATTGCAATAAGGTGCTGCCGCTAATGTTGGAGGTGCGAACAGCTGCCGATATCTCTGAGCGTATTGTAGCAGACAATGCATGGCCACTACCGAAGTACCGTGAAATGCTTTTTGCTATGAATCTTTCTTAAGTTTTTAGTAAATATAAGCTATTTTGAGCCCTTGCTTGCAAGGGCTCTTTTTTTTGTCCTGAGTGAACGAACCTCCTGTATAAGGAAGACAATTCTTTACATTTTGCATAATATAATATATACTATAGTATATATGCATAAACTATTGAATAAACTGATAAATTGTCGAAAATCACAAGGTTTGAGCCAAAAACAAGTAGCCCAAAAGGCGAGTCTAAGTTGGTTGAGCGTGCAAAAAATTGAATCCGGAAATAGCTCTCCACAACTAGATACAATCATTCAAATTAGTCAGGCGCTGGGCTATGAATTGGAACTCATAGCTTCCAAAGTAGATTATGATTATCTGGCGGTATGCGGAATGGCTATAATGGAGCCGCATTACAATATGCAAGACTTCTTATTTGATGAAGATAGGTTGATCGAGGAAACAAGAAAAGCCGTGCAGCAGCAAAACCAGCAAGACGAACGCATGTACGTGGCACTAATGGGATTTTGTTTGGCTATAAAAAATCATTTTCCTCAGCTGTACAAAAAAATAGGATTGAATCCCAAGATAGATCTAAATGATGCTAAAATTATTAAGTTAAGCCGTATTTCATTGTCTCGACTAGCGGAGCTTATATGAAAAAACTAAACCGCCCGCTATTGCAAAGACTCATCAAGCTGGCTAGTGAAAAGTTAACAGGGGAATGGGTTCTGCTAGGTGGTACTTTGCTTCCGTATCTTGGTATTGAGCACAGAGTTACTGTAGATGTTGATTTGGTTGGCCTTGGAAAAAAAGAACGGGACCAACAGTTAGAACTCTTTCAGATTGCCGAGTCCTTAGATCTGCCAATAGAAATCATTAACCCTGCAGCTTCGTTTTTCCTACAAAGCGAACTAAAAAACAAAGCTAGCTTGGTATTATTGCGAAAAACAGCTAACTGTAAGATTTATCGTCCAGATGGAACTTTGTATCTCTTGCTAAAACTGAGGCGATTTACTGAAAGTGATTTTAGTGACTGTGCCGAGATGTTGCGCTATTGCAGAAGCATTCATGAGAAGGTAGATGTAAAATTAATTAAAAGTAGAATAAGAAAAATCATAAAAGAAGAAAGCAATTCAAATAAAATAAACCGTTTAAAAAACTTTCTATCAGAACTTGAAGGTTACTAATATTCATTAAATCTAAAGTACTTTTTCCTAGCTTTACGTTTGTATCGTTTGAGGTCCTGTTTTCTTTGCTCCACGAATAGCTGTATTAGATTCCAAATTAGATAATAGGAATGGGGTGTCTTTTGAAAGTAGGTAGTATCTTCGATGCGTTTTATGAGACCGGTATTTTTTGTTGGAAAGACCTCTTCCCACAATACTTTGCGCACGCCCGGCCATTTAGAATCATGAAAGGCCATATAGCCGCCAATTTTTAATTTTGGAAATAGTATTTGGTAATCTTGCAAAACATCCGCGTAGTCATGCGAGCCGTCAATAAATATAAGTCCTAGGCTGTCATCGTCGAGGTGCTCGGCAACATCTTTGCTAGTGCCAATATGAATTCTTACCTTGTTCTCAATTTGCCAAGCCTTGAGGTTTTCTTGAAAATCCTTAAGAGTATTTACCTCACCATATAGGTGCTGATGTTCTTGCGAGCCAATGAATGTATCAACACAATGGAGAATAGAATCTCTATCAAGTACCGTGGCCATGGCAATGGCGGATTTTCCTTTCCATGTGCCAACTTCAAGAATGTCACTATTCGTGGGACGTTTTTTACAGAGGTCTTGCAATAGCTCAATAACTTCAAGGCTTAACCAGCCTTCGACTTCATTTAAAACTAGCATATCATATTTGCTCTAAGCGGGCATACTTGGCCACAAAGGTTCTTACTTGGCCAGCTTGAAAGACAATGGAAATTCTAGAGTTATCGCCCTGACCAATCACTTCATCAATTACGCCTACGCCAAAGGATGGGTGGCGAACTCGCATTCCTTTTTGGTAGCCAGCAGACATGTCGCCATAGGAATAATCCTCTTCGTAATCAGGAATATAATCCACATTTTCATCATAATTAATTTTTGCCTGCTGCACTCGTTGTTGGTAGGAGGAGGGGCTAGAACGAAGTGAAGAGCTAAAAAACTTGTACTGGTTGGGTATTTCCTCAATAAATTTTGATGGCTGATAGTATTGTGTCTGTCCCCAAACCTTACGTTTTTTTGCATATAGAAGACAGAGCTGTTTTTTCGCCCGTGTCATACCAACATAGGCTAAGCGCCGCTCCTCTTCGAGTTCATCCTCATCTTCACTATCTATGCGTTGCAGAGAGGGAAACATGCCATCTTCCATGCCAATGATGAATACGTAGGGAAATTCCAGACCCTTGGAAATATGCAAAGTCATCAGGTGCACACAATTGGTATTTTCATCTACATTATCCGCTTCAGATACCAAGGCCATTTCTTCTAAAAAAGTTTCCAAGCTGGCTTCATCTCCTCGCTCTTTTTCAAACTGTCGTAATGCATTTAGGAGCTCTTGCAAGTTGTCGAGGCGAGCTGCAGCCTCAGGGCTGTCATCATGCTTTAAGCGATCCTCATATCCACTTTGCTCCAATATTTCTAAGTATAAATCAGAAATTTTGCTGTTGGGCGCAATGTCTCGTAGGGTTTCCAGTAGTTGTGTAAAGCTATGCAATTTCTTTCGGGTACCTTTATTTAATAAGCCCTCATCTAGGGCCATATTCAGGGCTGTCCAAAAAGATATGCTGCGGTCAATGCTTAGCAAATTGATTTTATCAATGGTAGTTTTGCCAATACCACGAGTGGGTACGTTAATGATTCTACGTATGGCAGCATCATCATGTGGGTTGACGATTACTCGAAAGTAACAAAGCACGTCCTTAATTTCTAGTCGTTCGTAAAACTTTAGTCCGCCGACTATTTTATAGGGAATACCCTTTGAGCGCAGTTGGTCTTCCATAACACGTGATTGCGCATTTGTGCGGTAAAAGATGGCCATATCTTTATATTCGCCCTCACCGCTAACATGTATATTCTCAAGCGATTTGGCAACGAATCGGGCTTCCGCATATTCATCTAGCTCTTCTCGTACTACAATCGGCTCACCATCTTCATTATCAGTGAAGAGCTTTTTGTTCTTTCTTTGCGTGTTTTTTTGAATCAGATGAGTTGCCGCATTGACGATATTTTTCGTAGAGCGATAGTTTTGTTCCAATTTAATAAACTTTGCACCACGAAAATCCTCTTCAAAGCTTAAAATATTTTGAATGTCGGCCCCTCTCCAAGAGTAAATGGACTGGTCTTCATCGCCAACAACACAGAGGTTTTGGTGTTTTGCTGCAAGCATTTTGATTAAAGAGTACTGAACCGCATTGGTGTCTTGATACTCATCCACCATAATATATTGAAAGCGCTCTTGGTAGATCTTCAAAACTTCTGGATATTTTTGAAACAAAATTTTAGTTTTTAGCAGTAGATCATCAAAGTCTAAAGCATTGGACCTTTGCATCTCCTCTTCATATTTGAAAAACACACTCAACGAGCGTTTGTCCATTAGATGTTTAAATTTATCGGCAACTTCTTCTACCGTTAAACCCAATGTTTTGGCCCAAGATATTTTGCTTAAAAAAGATTTAGGAGGATGCACCTTCGGGTCAATATTCAGTGCTCGCAAGACCTTTTTCATTAAGCTTAGCTGGTCACTGGGATCATAAATGGTAAAGTTTTTTTGGTAACCAAGGTGATGGATTTGTTCTCGTAGAATTCGCACGCAAATCGAATGAAATGTTTGTATCCAAAGAGGCTGAAAGATTTTAATGTCAAATTTGGTTAGAATTTGCACGACTCTTTCTTGCATCTCGCGAGCCGCCTTGTTGGTAAAGGTAACGGCCAAGATGTTTTCTGGGGCACTCAATCCCTGTAAGATCAAATTGGCAAATCGATAGGTAATGGCCCGGGTTTTGCCCGAGCCAGCACCGGCCAAAATCAATAAAGGGCCTTCCAGATTGGAGGCAGCTTCATATTGACTGGGATTGAGTGCGGAGCGAATTGTCTCTTCTGTGTCTAACAACTTACGTCACCCCTTATGGAAGAAAATTCCAAATATATCTAAGTCATTGATTTTTCTAGTAAATAAAATCACATTTAGCAAGATTTTTGGCACTTACATTGCAAAATATAATTTTATGAAAAACAGCTATTTCTATTCTCTATTGTCCATCATTTTGCCCTCGCTTCTTCTGCTAGCTTGCTCGCGTGAAGATCCGGCAGCCGGAGATCGATATTTGTTGCCATGGCCGGATGAAAAGGGTGCTTACTCTCTACAATATGTGCCAATTCACAGCCTTAAGGATCGTCAAAAGGTTCACGGTGATGTGGCGCATATGTCGGTAAACCCTTCAATAAGAGGAGACTCCTACAGAGCCGAGGATCCTAAGGCTCGCTTAGCGAAAATATCCGAAGGTAAGTATGTACCAGAGGATACGACTACAACAGCGCTCTATACGGTTTATGCCCATACCGAAAGATTGCAAGAGCTGGAGCGGCAATTAGGTTTGCAAGACCTTATCCCTTATCCGAGGAAAATCGGAGTTGAGGTGAATGTTCGAATTGATGGAGAAAAAGAAGACAACAATGGTTTTTATTTAGGAGAGCTAGATGTTACCATCTATAGCCGTTATAGTTTAAATAAACTAAGCACTGCCTTTAATGCAGGTTTGATCGCTCATGAGCATTTTCATGCAATCTTCTGGCATTTGGTAAGTAAAGACCTAGACACGCAGTTCATTGCACTGGACACACGCAATATGGACGAAGAAGTCTTGCAAAAAAAGGCACTGAAAATACATAGGAGCAACCTTTTTTATCTGCGGGCCTACAATGAGGGACTAGCTGATTTATGGGCGAATATCTATACGGGCCAAGATCGCTTTTTAAATAAATCCTTATCTAAAAACAAGGACAATCCCTTTCGCGATTTTCATCCAGGCCGATCTTTATACAAGTACCAAAATAAAAAAATGAAAGCCTACAAGGCTCATGATTTAATGTTGTCTAAGAAAGAGAAATATCAGCCAGGTGCTGAAGCGTATCGACATGGTTTTCATATCGCATACCTTTTGCGATCCAAAATGCTAAGGGATTTAAATGTTAAACTAGCTGCCTCGAGTAAAGAAAGTGGTAAGCTCTTAATGGCCGAATACGTAATCAATTTTTTGTATAAATTAAGGAAAATGCTCAAGGAAAACCTGCAGTATGGCTTGGATGAAAATGATATTCTTCCTTTAATTTATGAGCAAGATAATAAAGAAGACTGCAAGGTAGTAAAAAATATTGCCCCTGACTATTTGCAATTTCTCTCACACTGCTACAGGAATTTTCCGGATTTAGAAGAAAATGAAGAGCCGCAAGAAGTAAAGGTAAAACTGATTCACAAGGTAAATGACGGCCAAGATAAAAAAGAGGGTATATGAGAGCTTTATTCATAGTCATAAGCCTCTTGGTAGCGGGTAGTGCGAATGCGGGTTATTTAGGTGGTTTTAGTTTTAACTCTTTATTGGAAGAGGAAGTTCGCGGGAATGCCTATGACTTTGATAGCCGGACTCGCTTGTTTGGCGGATATCACCGTGAAAATAAAGAGAAGTTCTTGCTTACCTATGTATACAATCAGGCTTCCACGACGACGGGTTCTTTGAACATTGAAGATACAAGTCATGAGCTTTTGTTTTGGTACTACAAACAGATTTTTCGTAACTCGAATCAGACTTGGTTTGTGTTTTTGGGCGGCGGATTGGGGCTAACATGGTCGGATATCGATACTCGACTGGGGTCTAGTAGTGTAGAGGAAACTAGTGAAAAAGAAGCTGTGCTAGCGGCAGCAATGGAGTTTACTCGGCCTATTATTGCCAATAGGTTCTGGTATGCCACAGAAATTAGTCTTCGCTATGCAGAAACCTACAGTATGCAGCCGGCTTTGGAGTTTAGTGTACTGAAGTTCTATTTTTTATGGGATTAAAGATTTACACTGCAAAGCTTTCTTCTTAATATATTTATATGTATCTTCTTATAATAACTTATTTATTTGCTGCCAAACAGGATTTCGTGGATGTCCTATCGCCTGCAATCAAGTCTCGCACTATGGATTTGAATTATTATAAAAAAGATCTAAAGGATTCGAAAGTTTTGGAATCAATGGACTCTCAAGATGAGGGCAAGCCCGATACCTTTTTGATCTATGTAATGCGTGATGGAGCAAAGATTCTGCTTATGCATTTATTTGATTTAAATCGCGATGGCAAAATTGATGTGGCCAAGCACTTTAAAAATTCTAAGATGTATCGTACCGAAACTATATTGGATCGTGAGGGCAAAATCTTTGCTATCACCGAATACAATCCTGATACTGGTAATGAAATTAAAAAGGTTACCTTTGACCATGAAGTGATGACAACACGCTTGAGTTACAAGAATCAGTTGCGCAGAGAAGAGATCGATCGCAATTTAGATGGTAAAACGGATATGTGGGTGCATTACCGCGAGGGACAGGTTGTTAAATCTGAAGTGGACGAAGACTTCGATGGCGAAAATATCCGTATAGTTCCTGGGGAAAAAGTAGAGTGATTTACTGCACTACTTTTGTAACAAAGCCCTTAATTTTAGCTTCCTTATAAAGCTCTTTCATATACTTGTTGGCAGCATCCATATTGGCAAACAAGCCAAGGCTAACTCGATACCACATCTCACCCTTTACTTTGGCTTCAACATAAAAAGCTGTATAACCCTTAGAGGTAAGCTGGCTTACGTAGTCTTTTGCCTCTTTTTCTGCTTTGTAGGAAGCGATTTGTACGGTAAATTTTCCTGCCCGAGCAGAAGCCTGAAGTTTAGGGTAGCTAGCCGGTACGCGGTTTACTTTTTTGGGCGGCTCCACCACTACTTTTTCTGCATTTTCCGCAAGTCTTTTGGCAACCTTGCTAGTAGTGTCCTCTGTAGCGTCTGCTTTAGCCGCCGAGGCATTATCTGTATTGGGACTTGCCATTGCTTGTTGATCTTCTTTAGCTGGCAAATCGTCTTTTTCCATTTGTTTTAAATCTTCATCAAGCTGTTGTAGGGCTTCTTCGGCAAGTTTTTCGGCCGCAACATCTCGCTCGTTGTGCTCTGCAAGAGCTTCTTCAATATTCGCTGCTTCTGCCTCAGAAAATTCTTCTGTTAGGCTTTGCAATTCCTCGGCTGTAAGTTTGGATTCTGGCGCCACTTCTTCTGTGATATCACCAATCGAAGCGGCTTCACGGCTTCCTTGTTGTTCTAAGTTTGCTAAACGATGTTGATCTTCAGTGAACTTCTTTCCAACAAAAGTTCCAACTGCAAAGGCAAATAGTGAGATCACAAATACAAGACAAAATTTTAACAAAACTTCCGCCGCCGCTTTTCCTACTTGGTTATTAAGCATCCAACCCCCCTCATTCCAATCGAGTTCGTCATAGATCTATATATTCCATAGTAAAATTCTTTTCGGCAAATGAAAAGAATAAAACATAATTTTTTTGTCAAAAATATGACTTGGTCCTTCGTTTTGAAGGCCGAAAAAACTTCTTGTTTCTAGCTTCTGAGGCATAAAAAGTGAGCAAAACCTTTCGAATTTAGTCTTAGGTCGATATGGCATCTGTTTTGCTTTTTATAATTGCAGATCAATGTATCGGGAGTTTGTGACGTGGCAGAAGAACAACAGCAACAAGAGAAAGCAGAAGACAAGAAAGGGTCCGGTCAAAAACCTGTCCTCTTCATAGGTCTGGCCATCATCAATTTGGTATTTATTGCTTTGGTGGCCTATATGGTTTTTGCAGACAAAAAAGCAAGTGAGGCTGAAACCAGCATGGAAGACGTAATTCGAGATGAGACAGCGGAGCAGGCAGCAGATCAAGCAGCAGATGATGAATTCGTTGGGACCTTAGTGCCGCTGGAAACATTCTTGGTAAACCTTTCGGGTGTGCGAGGCGGTCGTTTGATGAAAATCACCATGTCTTTAGAGGTGAACAATGAAGAGGTGCAAGACGAGATTGAAAAGCGCAAACCAGAAATTCGCGATACGATTTTAATTTTGTTGGCATCCAAGACATTTCAACAAATTTCAAATGTCGATGGAAAAGATTTTTTAAGAGAAGAAGTAAAAGATACTCTGAACTCTTTTTTAACCAAAGGAAAGGTAAAAAGAGTTTTATTTACAGAGTTTTTCTACAACTAGGCTAGGAAGGCAGGTATGAGTCAGGTTTTATCACAAAGTGAAGTAGACGCGTTGCTAGCTGCCGTATCAGATGGTGGCGCCGAAGAGGGTGATAGTGGAAATCAGGGTAATAAATCAGGGGCCTTGAATTCGGATGTCAATGTAGTTGTTTACGATCTTACTAGTCAGGATAGAATCATTCGAGGGCGATTTCCGCAGCTCGACGTAATTTATGAGAAGTTTATGCGTGTTTTTCGGGTTTCGTTATCCAATGCTCTCCGAAAAATTGCCAGTATTAACCATGCCAGCACCGATTTTTTGAAGTTTGGTGAGTTTATCAATACTTTGCCCATGCCAACCTGCATGAGCGTCTTACGTTTTAATTCACTGAGAGGCTCGGCTCTATTTGTCATTGAAAGTAAGCTGGCCTACGCCTTGGTGGATAGTTTTTTTGGCGGTGCGGATCGCCCCTACACCAAAATAGAGGGTAAGGATTTTACACCCATCGAGTTGTCCATTGTTAGAAGAGTGGTGGATCTTGCCATTGAAGATTTGGAGCAGGCATGGGCCTCAGTAGAAAAAATTGGAGCCTCCTTTGTTCGTACGGAGATCAATCCACAGTTTGTTGGTATTGTACCTCCAACGGACATTGTCATTGCATCGACCTTTGATGTGGAGCTTGAAAATGCCAATGGTACGATTACTCTTGTAGTACCCTATTCGACCATCGAACCTATACGGCAAAAATTATCTTCGGGTTTCCAGGTGGAGGCCGATCAAACCGATCAAAAACTATGGTCATCCATCATTAACAAACAATTATTAAGTACCAATGTAGATATCTTGGTAGAGTTAGGGACTACAGAGCTTTCACTAAGGGAAATTACAAAGCTAAAGGTTGGAGATGTGATTCCCTTAGATCAGGACGCTACCGGGGAGTTAGCAGTACAAATTGAAGAGGTTCCAAAATTCAAAGCCTACTACGGAATCAGTCATGGAAATATAGCAGTACAATTAACAAAAGTATTAAAAGACTAAGGGGAGGACATTATGTCTGATGAAAACAACAACGAAAATAATAACGAGAATCCAGCTGAAGGAACCGACATTGAGTCCTTAATGGACCAAATGCAAGATGTAGAGGAGAAAAAGGCGGAAGCAGGTGCTGAAGCAGCTAAGCCTGAAGGCGCCAATATAGCTGGGGCAGAGGCTTCAGGAGATAGAAACTTAGAACTGATTTTGGACATTCCATTAAAGGTTTCAGCAGAACTTGGACGCTCAAAGATGTTGGTGAGCGATTTGTTAAATTTAGGCCAGGGCTCTGTGGTGGAGTTAAACAAATTAGCAGGGGAGCCGCTGGAAATACTAGTAAACGATAAGATTATTGCAAAGGGTGAAGCCGTTGTGGTGAATGAAAAATTTGGTGTTCGACTCACGGATATTATTTCGCCAATGGAACGTGTTCAGCAATTAAAGTAGGAGCAAACTTATGAAGTCTATTTTATTAATTCTCTATACAGGTCTTTCTTGGGCTACAAACCCTGTGGTTCTACAGGACATAAATAAAACTGTGGAAGATGGTCGTTTGGTACTTGAGTATACCTTTAACGATCGTATTGATTCTAGAAAGGTAAATCTAGACTTCATAAATGAAACGCTACAAATCGATGTACCAAAGGCTTTTATTGAAGAGAAAAAGCGTTTTACGAATGTAGAGGATGACAAAGTTCGTAGCCTGTATTCTTACCAAATGGATAAAGACACGTTAAGGTTAAGAATTATTTATGACCAACTAAAGGCAGATTCTTTGCAGGATAAAGTTACTACGCGTTTTAGTGGTAATAAGATGCGAGTGCTTATCGATGATGGCCGCATTCCATTTAAAGAAGTTAGCACGGAGCTTCCTGAAAAGGTAGTGGCACCTACTATACAAGTAGAAGATATCGTGGTTTCGGATGGTAAGGATTCTGTAACCAAAAACACTGAAGCAGTAAGTGTTGCGGTGGAGCAAGAAAAGACCGCCGAAGAAATGAAAAAAGATGCCGCCTATGATGAAGCGGCCATACCGGTTTTTGCCAATGTGCAAAAAACAGAGAAAAAAGAAAAGCAATCGGGCTTAAATCAAATGGCTATGGCAGTAGGAATCGTCTTCTTGACAATCATTGGTATGTTTTTGCTACTGCGCCGTTGGTCAAAAACAAAATATAAAAACCCTCATACGCATATCAAAGTTTTAACCCAGCATCATTTAGGACCAAAAAAGACTTTGGCAATTGTGAGCGTGGCCGGAGAGTCCATTCTACTAGGAATTACGGAGTCCAATATCAATATGATCAAGTCTTTGTCTCTTATGGATGAGGATTTGCCAGAGGACTTGCCTCAGAATTTTGATGGAGCTTTCCGCGAAGCGGACGAGCGAATGGAAGATAAAGAGCAGGGAATAGAGGAAGATAAATTTAATGTAATGGGCATAAAAGATGTAGTTCGTACGCGATTAAAGGATATGAGGGAGCTGTGAAACGTTATTGGTTGTTAATTTTTGCCATTCTTCTAATGGCCGGTGAGGCGCTGGCACAAGGGGTCACTCTACCAAATGTAAATATCGGCTTGCAAAATTACAGCAAGCCAGATGATGTCGTCAATACGATCAAAATTCTTGTGATTTTGACGGTGCTTACCCTGGCACCCGCAATACTAATTATGATGACCGGTTTTTCTCGGATATTAATAGTTTTATCCTTTGTGCGACAAGCTCTAGGTACCCAGCAAATGCCGCCCAATCAACTCTTAGTAGGTTTGGCATTGTTTTTGACCTTCTTTATCATGGCGCCAGTTTTTAATGAGGTAAACACCCGCGCAATTCAGCCCTACCTTGAGGGCAGTATGAATCAGGAAGTGGCTTTTAACGAGGCTATGGCTCCTATGCGAAAGTTTATGTTCAATCAAACAAGGGATAAAGATTTATCTCTTTTTGTTTCAATGGCAAAGATGGATACACCGCGCACTAGGGCGGATGTTCCAAATTCAGTTTTAATTCCTGCATTTATAATCTCAGAATTAAAAACAGCATTTCAAATTGGTTTTATAATTTATTTGCCATTCTTAGTGATTGATATGGTGGTTTCGAGCGTCTTGATGGCAATGGGTATGATGATGTTGCCGCCGGTTATGATTTCTTTGCCATTTAAAATTATGTTGTTTGTATTGGTTGATGGATGGGGTCTATTGGTGGGCTCTATGGTTAGGAGTTTTGGTTAATGAATGAAGATTTAGTATATTTTTTGAGTAAAGAAACTATCAAGTTAACAGCAATGGTTGCCGCACCTTTGTTGTTTTCATCATTAATCATTGGTTTACTAGTAAGTATTTTTCAGGCTGTGACGCAAATTAACGAAGCAACGCTTACATTTATACCGAAGATTATGATTATAGGAATTGTCCTGGTCATTATGGGGCCTTGGATGTTGGATCAGTTAACCACTTTTACCACCGAGTTAATGCAGAATATCGCCACGTATGTGAGGTAGAGTGAATATTTTTGAGTTTAGTAATACAGAGGTTTTGGCATTTATATTGGTGCTCATTCGAGTATCCGTATTCTTTGCTTTGTGGCCAGTTTTTGGTGTGGTCACGACTCCTACCTATTTAAAAATACTAACCTCAATCGCCATTAGTTTGATTCTATTTAGCCACATTGAATGGCGTCATCTACAAGTAGATATAGAGTCAGCTTCCATCATCTTTTTGGCTTTTCGAGAAGTATTTGTTGGTTTAGTTCTAACCTTTGTGGCACGAACGGTTTTGTATGCTGTGAACGTATGTGGGCAGCTGGTTTCCATGAGTATAGGCTTATCCAATGCCGAAGTTTTAAACCCAACTATGGACCAAAGAATCTCGGCCGTAGAAAACACACAGATCCTTTTTGCAACACTAATGTTTCTAAGTTGGAATGGTCACCACATTTTTTTAAACGCTATGAGTGAGAGTTTTGCTTTGGTTCCATTATCAGCAGAGATGACAGCAACTATCGGAGTGGATGCTCTGGTGCATTTGGTTCAGGGGGTTGTTGTGGTTGGTATAAAACTCTCTGGTCCAGTGATTGCTTGTATCTTTTTTATGAATGTCGCACTAGGTTTGGCAGGAAGAGCTGTGCCGCAGATCAATATTTTGATTACAAGTTTTCCGGCAAATATAATGATGGGATTTTTTATTATTCTGGTAACTTTACCAGCTTTCTTTTTGGGTTATAAAATTTTTATTAATGAGACAGGAGAAAATCTTTTTAGAATACTAAAAAGTATTTAACGTTCTAGGAAGGAACGATGGCAGACGAGGCAAATGAAAAGACAGAAGAGGCAACCCAGCAGCGGCGCGAAGAATTTCGCAAGCGTGGCCAGGTTGCCCAATCCAAAGAGGTGGCTACGCTGCTGTTATTAACAGCTGTGGCGCTTACTTTTTGGGGTATGTCGGACATTTTATTAGGTCACATAATAGAGGTTTTTACCGCTGTTTTTGGTGATTATATTATCAGCGCGGGACTTACTGGTGTTTATCATGCCATGGCAGGTTTTCTATTGCAGAAAACGCTTTTTATTATCGCTCCTGTCTTAATTGTCACGCTAGTGGTGGGTTTGTCTTCTACCCTTTTTCAGGTGGGCTTTGTTTATAATGAAGAGGCTCTGCAATTTAAGCCAGACCGAATTAACCCATTTAGTGGTTTTAAAAGACTATTTAGTTTGCGCTCCCTTATGGAAGGGGCAAAAGCTACCATTAAAGTGGGTATCATTACTTTTATCGTATTCATGATAGTGCGTTCTGAAATTCAAAATATTGGCGTGATTGTCGAGTATAGCATTGGGCAAATATTAATATATTTTGGCGGCATGGCCTTGAAGCTTATTGGTGCAGTATGCCTATTTATGGGGGTGTTGGCGGTCATTGATTTCACCTATCAGCGCTGGGAAATGGAAAAAGAAATGCGCATGAGCAAACAAGAGGTGAAAGAAGAAAACAAAAACCGTGAAGGTGACCCGCTAATTAAATCTAGAATTCGTAGGGTACAAAGGGAGATGGCTAACAAGCGTATGATGGCCGATGTACCCAAAGCAGATGTTATCATTACCAACCCAACTCATATTGCCGTAGCACTGAAATATGAAGCGGGTTCACCAGCTCCTAGGCTCATAGCAAAAGGTGCAGATATGGTTGCACAAAAAATCAAAAAAGTCGCAAAGGAGCACGGAATTCCTACTGTTGAAAATAAGCCTTTAGCCAGAGCCATTTTTAAAACTTTAAATATTGGGGATTGGATACCTAGGGAATTGTTTAAGGCTGTAGCAGAGGTCTTGGCCTATGTTTATAGATTGAAGAAAAGAAGGAAAGCATGATGGATGCAATTTTTGAATTTCTAAAAAGATTTGAAAAATATGCCAAGCACTCGGAGCTGATGGTAGCTCTTGGAATGGTGGCAGTTCTAGCAGTCATGGTTTTCCCCATGTCGTCTGGACTTCTTGATTTTGCTTTGGTGCTGGTAATTTCTATTTCTTTATTGATAATGATTTTATCCTTGTATTCGGATAAGGCTTTGGATTTCTCCGTTTTTCCAACGGTACTATTAATGGTAACTCTTTTTCGCCTAGCCATTAACGTTGCCTCCACAAGGTTAATATTAAAGGAAGGTCACACGGGTAGTGGCGCTGCCGGTAATGTAATTGAGGCTTTTGGCTCCGTGGTGGTTGGCGATAACTATATTATTGGTTTTGTAGTGTTTACGATTTTGGTAGTCATCAACTTTGTGGTGATTACCAAGGGTTCTGGTCGAGTAGCCGAGGTAGCAGCTCGATTTACCTTGGATTCATTGCCAGGAAAGCAAATGTCCATTGATGCGGACCTGAATGCAGGTTTAATCAACGAGGAGATGGCTCGAACTCGCAGAAAAGAAATAGAATCGGAAGCCGACTTCTATGGTGCTATGGATGGTGCGAGTAAATTTGTGCGCGGTGATGCTATTGCTGGTATTATCATTACCCTAGTAAATGTGGTTGGTGGCCTATTAATAGGTACTCTGGATAAGGGCTTAGATATTTCGCAAGCTGCCCAGTATTATACCATGCTTACCATTGGTGATGGTTTGGTTTCACAGATACCAGCTCTTATCATTTCGACAGCTGCGGGTATTATTGTAACCCGGTCGGGTTCAGCAAAAAAGAATATGGGTTCTCAGGTGGCAAAGCAGTTAACCTCAAACCCTAAAGCAATATATATTGTTGCGGCAATGTTGGCATTTATTGGTTTGATTCCAGGCCTACCATTGATGCCTTTTATGGTGATGTCTCTACTTGCCGCATCTATTGCTTGGACAATAGATCGCTTCCAAAAAGATAAAGAGATGCAGCAGCGCAAACTAGAAGAGGATCAAGCACAATCCAATAATAAAGAGAATATTGAAAGTCTTTTGCCACTGGATCTGCTTGAGCTTGAGGTGGGTTACGGTCTTATCAATATAGTAGAATCAGAAAAATCTGGGGATCTACTTGAGAGAATCGTGAGCATACGCAAGCAGTTTGCGCTGGATTTAGGAGTTATCGTTCCTAGTATTCATATCCGTGATAATTTGCAACTTCAGCCAGGCGAGTATCAATTATTGATCAAAGGTAATAAGGTGGCTGGCGGAAATCTAATGCCAGATCATTTGATGGCAATGGATCCAGGCAATGTAATTAAGAAAATTGATGGAATTGCCACAACTGAGCCTGCTTTTGGTTTGGATGCCATTTGGATTAGTAAGTCACAAAAAGAGCAGGCTGAGCTGAGTGGTTATACAGTGGTGGATCTGTCTACGGTCATTGCAACACACTTAACTGAAATTATACGCAACAATGCCCATGAGATTCTCGGAAGGCAGGAAGCCAATAATCTTATAGAAAACTTTAAGGCTGCCTTTCCTAAGGTAGTGGATGAATTGATACCCGATGTCTTGCCGTTAGGTGCCGTGGTGCAGGTATTGCAAGGCTTGCTCAAAGAGCAGGTTTCTATTCGTGATTTGCGCACTATTTTTGAAACTTTGGCTGACGAAGCTCCCAGAACGAAAGATATTGATGTTTTAATTGAGTCGGTTCGCAAAAAAATGTGTCGTAATATTACGTCTAAGTACAAAGATGAAGACGACAATCTCATGGTTATGTCTTTATCTCCGCACATAGAGGAACTCTTAGCCAATTCCTTGTTGCAAAGCGAGCAGGGAGTGCAGCTAGTTATGGATCCAAGAATGGCACAGTCCATAATTACAGAAATAGCACAAACCATAGAAAATAGCCCAGAGGTTGCGGCGCAACCAGTGATTTTAACATCGCCAACCATTCGAAGACATTTAAGAAAATTGATAGAGCGATTCTTACCACAAGTAGCCGTACTATCGCACAATGAAGTTAGTTTGGACGTGAAAGTACACTCTGCGGCAGTAGTGGAGGTGGCGCATGCAAGTTAAGAAGTTTGAGGCAAAAAACATGCAGGAAGCATTGCAAATGGTCAAAACTGAGCTGGGACCAGATGCCATTATTCTTTCGGCAAAAGACAATAAAAAGGGTTACGGTATTGCTGGTAGCACAAGTGTAGAGCTCACAGCTGCTATTTCGGAGCAAAAATATCGTGAGCGGCAATTTGCTTTAGCAAAATTAAAAGAAGAAGAGCGCAAAAAGCTACATGAGGCAAAGGCAAGGACGCAAAAAAAGTACATTCAACGGGCGGTAAAATCCTTTTATGATCAGCAAGAAGAAGTAAAGAGGCGTCAGCTTCCAAAGCGGCGACCGTATATCGAAATTCAGGATGAATCAATAGCACAAGAGGAGGTTGCTACAGAGTCGCAAGAGAAATCCAATCTTGCGCGTTTGCAAACGGCCACCCAGTCCGCTCTACAATCGTTAAACAATGATTTTATTGAAACAAAACGAAGAGTGAATCATGCAAAAAATGATTCCGAAATCGCGCAGTTAAAGCAAGAAGTATTACGTCTACAATCTGTGCTGCAAAAGTTTCAACAGATGCCGCAAACATTTATAGAAAACCCATCTCAACATGGCGGAGCAGTTCCTGCCTACCTAGATCATATGTACGAGAAGTTAAATGATGCTGGTATTAATGTAGATTTGATAAAAGAAATTCTAAAAGAAGGTGATAAAGCGATGTCTTCTGTTAAAGATAAGAAGGCCGCGCTTATTGAGGGGTGGGTCGCTAAGTATTTTCTCGATACCATTGATGTAACAGGAGATGATCAAGGCAAAAAAATCGAAATCTTTATGGGCGCAGCCGGCTCTGGCAAAACCGCTTCCTTGGTTAAATATGCCTCCCACCAAATTATTCGTCATCGAAAAAATGTTGCCATTATAACTACCAACACAAACAAGGTTGGTGCTATTGAGCAGCTAAAAATTTACGCCAGGATTTTGAATATTCCCTTCGCAATCATTAATAGAAATGAGGATTGGGAGCCCATCTTAAAACAACTCCGTCATATGGATCATATTTTGGTGGATACTCCTGGTTATACATTGAAAGATTTAAGTGAAATCAATGCACTAAAGGATAGTGTGGGACACCTTTTAGAAAAATCTAGAGTGCATTATGTCTGTCCCTTAACTATGGGAGAAAAACAAGCTTTGGAGCTGGCAAAACGTTATCAGATATTTCACTACGATGACATAATTTGCACAAAATTAGATGAAACCAGTCAACATGGTTTGATTTATACATTGAATAGAAAGTTGAATATTCCTCTTCATTCTTTTGGTATCGGGGCTAATATTCCGGAGGACTTCGAGTTTGCCACAAGAGAAAGAGTTTTGGATTTGATATTTAAAATTACAAAAAAGGGGTAGTGGGTGTTAGAAAATTTAAAGCGCAATAAGAAATATACAAAGACTATAAGTATCACTTCTGGAAAAGGTGGAGTCGGAAAGACCAGTGTCACCTGCAATTTAGCAAGATATTTGGCTTTAAAGGGTAATAAAGTATTAATTTTAGATGGAGATCTTGGCATGGCCAATGTGGATGTCATGATGGGTAAGCGCACAGAGCATAGTATATTGGATGTAATCGATGGAGAAAAATTCATTGAAGAAATCATCCAACCAATAGGTGACTCTATTTATTTGATACCCGGTGGCTCCGGTTTGCACGAACTAAGCCATTTAACAGTTTATCAAAAACAAAATTTGTTGGAGCAGGTTAGTTCACTGAATGGTTACTTTGATTATTTGCTCATAGACACAGCGCCAGGCATTGATAGCAATGTTTTGTATTTGAATGCAGCTGTGAATGAAATTCTCGTAGTGGTGAATCCAGAGCCTGCATCCATTACAGATTCCTATGCTCTGATTAAGGTTTTAAATAAATATCACAAAGAGGAGCGCTTTTCGATTCTTTGTAATGAAGTGCAGTCAGAGCGAGAGGGCTTAATGGTTTTTCAAAGATTGAGTGAAGTCTGTGAAAAATTCTTATGCGTTAGTCTAGATTATAAGGGGCATATTCCCTTGGATGCAGCCATGTCGCGGGCTAGTCGTAGTCAGACTTTGATTTTGGATAAGAGTCCCTATGCTCCTGCAGCTAAGGCTATTATGGCAGTAGGAGATAAAATTGGAGCTGATACGGGTCTAGGTAGAGCTAAAGGTGGACTTCAGTTCTTTTGGGAACAGGTACTTGGTGTAGCTTAAAAGATATGGACTTTCAATATAGCTTGCCTTTGCTAAACTGAAAATACCTGCGAGAGGAAATGGATGGCCAAAAGTAGTGCTCTTTTAAAAAAGTATAAAGAAGATCCCTCCAAACTTAGTGCGGAGCAAAAGGATAAATTGATTATGGAGTATGCTCCATTGATCAAATTTATTGCGCAAAAAATTGCGGCCCGTCTTCCCTCGAATATTGAGTTGGATGATCTTATTTCTAGCGGCGTTATTGGCTTAATGGATGCTATAGAAAAGTATGACCCATCAAGAGATAATAAATTCAAAACCTATGCAGAATTTCGTATTCGCGGAGCTATACTAGATGAGCTGCGTGCTCAAGACTGGGTGCCAAGAAGTGTTCGAGACAAAGCTAAATTATTGGATCGGACCATCGTAAAGCTTGAGGCCACGCTTGGCCGCAATGCTACGGATGAAGAGATTTGTGAAGCTTTGAAAATTAATATGGAAGAGTTTCATGATCTTGTTAATCAAGTAAGACCTGTTAGTATGCTGTCGATCGATGAAAGCGCTACCTTTTCTAATGTGGATAAGAAGTCGATTTTAAGCATCTTAGAAAATGAAAAGGGCAACAATCCCCATTCGCATTTGAATATTAAAGTGGTAAAAGATTTGATTGCCAATGCCATTGAAGATTTACCAGAAAAACAGCGACTGGTATTGTCGCTTTATTATTATGAAGATTTAAATCTTAAAGAAATCGGTCAAGTATTAAAAGTAACCGAATCCCGCGTATCGCAACTTCATGCACAAGCCGTTACTCGTTTGCGTGCCAAATTGGCCACGCAAGTGAATATCGACGAAGATGTCTAATCCTGATAAGCTTGTTTTAATTTTTTAATAATATTGGCTTCGATTTGTCGGGAGCGCTCTCTCGTAATACCAAAGTGATCGCCAATCTCTTGTAAGGTCATAGGAGAGTCATGCAAGACTCGGTTCTCTAATATGTAGACTTCTTTTTCATTTAAGCTTTCTTTGATGGCATCGATTTTTTCTTTTAAAACCTCTACTTCTTCCAGATGTGCGAGCTCCTCTTCTGCATCCACAGCTGTTTGGTTTTCTTGCATATCAAGTAGTAGAGTTTTACCGCCCTCATCGATAGGTGTGTCGAGGCTAACATCCCTTTGGCTCAACCGCATTTCCATTGCTTCTACCTTCGATGCATCTATGCCGATTTTTTCGCTAAAAGCATCCACATCAAATTCTTCACCTTTTGCCTCTAGCAAAGCCTTTTCTTTCTGCAATTGGTAAAACAATTTTTTTTGCTCAGAAGAGGTGCTAAGCTTGACCATGGAAAATTGTTTCAACAGGTACTCGCGTATATAGCCGCGAATCCACCAAACAGCGTAGGTGATTAAGCGTACCCCTTTATAGGGATTGAACTCGCGCACTGCATGCATAAGCCCAACATTACCCTCTTGTACCAAATCAATCATTTTGGCGCCAAATTTGGAGTATTCAGCTGCAACACTCACGACAAAACGCAGATTTGAGGTCACCAGTCTTTCCGCCGCTAGCGGATCACGTTCCTCGTAATATTTAATCGCCAAATCGTGTTCTTCTTCAGGGCTAAGAAGATCGTATCGATTGATTTGCGCTAGATAAAGCCCCAGTGCATCCGTTGGTACGGGCAAATGTCCGGGCTTGTTAGCCTTGTTATCAATGATATCTGGTATGTGAGATTTTTTCTTGGCCATTTTAAGCCAGTGCCTTCTCCATTTTTTTACGGAGAGTGGTTTCCACAACGCCTTTAAATGGGCTCAACATCAAGGGAAGCTTTACTTCAATTTTCACGTTGGAGCCTCCACCATTAGCTTTAACTTCCAGGGAAGCATCAAATTTGGAGCCTTTAGCCGTTCCGCTTTTTTTGGCTTCATCAAAGTTGCAGCTATAGGAAGAGTCCAGCTTTCGCAGCTCTGGATCATCTTGGAGAACCTCTTTGAGGCGCTCAAAAGCGTCTTGTTCGTTTAGTTTGCTATCTTGTTCGATCTTAATTTTTGCCATGTAAAAGAATATAAGGCGCATCGTTTTTTTTGTCTAGCTTCCGGCGAATTTCTAGCCAAATCCCTATGGTTTTCAAAGACCATCAGTAAAATCTTCAATAGGTCAGTGATTTTACCTATTTGGCCCAGCCTCTTTTGACACCCAAGTGGTGTTCATGGCAGGATGAGCAAATGAAATTGCAGTCCATTCGGGGTATGAACGACATCTTTGAGCTTGAGGCTAGGTTGTGGGGGAAAATAGAGTCCATCTCCCGTAAGGTCTTTGCAGCACACGGATATACGGAAATACGCACACCCATAGTAGAAAATACCCAATTATTTCAGCGCAGTGTAGGGGAGTCGAGCGATATTGTTGCAAAAGAAATGTACTCCTTTTCGGACCGTAATGGTGACTCGTTAAGTTTGCGGCCTGAGGGTACGGCCTCAGTAGTGCGCGCCTATTTGCAGCACTCCTTAATGCAAGATAAAGCCGTGCAAAAGTTTTTTTACCTTGGCCCGATGTTTCGTCATGAACGCCCACAAAAGGGACGCTATAGGCAGTTTTATCAATTGGGCGTGGAGGTCTTTGGCGCGGCCGAGGCCTTGGCGGATGTGGAAGTGATTCAAATTCAAGATGCTCTACTTAAGGCATTTGGTATTGAAGAGCGGGAATTGCATATTTCAAGCCTTGGCTGCAGTGTTTGCCGCCCACCTTACAATGCGAAACTAAAGCAAGAACTAGATAAAATTTCTGACAAGATCTGTGAGGATTGCTTGCGTAGAAAAGAAAAAAATCCACTGCGGGTATTTGATTGTAAAAACCCCAATTGCCAAGAACTATACAAAGGCCTGCCAAAAATGATGGATGCCATTTGCGGCGATTGTCAGGAGCATTTTGCGGATCTTAAGAAGGGCTTAGATGCTCTAGGCATTCGCTATAAGATCGATACTTCTTTGGTGCGGGGCTTGGATTATTACAACCGCAGCGCCTTTGAATTTGTTTCAACTGGAGAGGTCTTAGGCGCGCAGGCCACATTAAGTGCCGGCGGCAGATATGATACGCTGGTTGAAAATCTCGGTGGTAAGCCAACGCCTGCGGTAGGCTTTGCTGCCGGAATCGAGCGACTGGCTCTTCTTATGCAAGAGCAAAAAGACTCGTTGCAATTGCGGCCAGATATCTATTTCGTCTTGCCGGATGACTCGGCCTGGGAGATTGCTTTGCCACTAGCAGCAATTCTGCGCGAGCATGGACACTATATCGAGACGGATTTACAAAAAAAGAAAATGAAGCAGCAAATGAAGCGAGCCAATAAGCTTGCTGCAAGATTTGTATTAATTTTAGGTGAATCTGAGCGTGAATCGGCAAAGGCTATATTGAAAAATATGGAAGATGGCCAACAGCGCGAGATATCACTAGACAGCCTCGAGCAAGATCTATTAAACCTGCTAAGCAATTAGAGGATATTATGAGTGAGTACAAACGTAGTCATAACTGCGGTGATTTAAATGCGAAAGATGACGGGCAAGAGGTTTGCCTTATGGGGTGGGTGGATACTCGCCGAGACCACGGTGGTTTGATTTTTGTCGATTTAAGGGATCGTTATGGTCTGACACAAATCGTTTTCAATCCAAACCAGGATTCATTGCATGTTGCCAAGGATCTACGCTCTGAATATGTAGTGGCCATTAAGGGGCAGGTTCGTAAACGCCCTGATGCCATGGTGAATAAGAAAATGCAGACTGGGGAGATTGAGGTCGAGGCTAGTGAGTGCAAAATTCTATCCGCCGCAAAGACGCCGCCATTTCAGCTCGATGATGACAATGTTACGGAAGCCCTTCGTTTAAAATATCGTTATCTTGATTTGCGTCGCCCAAAGATGCAAAAGAATCTTCAAGTTCGCCACTTGCTTACCAATCATATACGGCAGTTTTTAAACACGCAGGATTTTTTAGAGATTGAAACCCCTATTTTATACAAATCTACTCCCGAAGGAGCGAGAGATTATTTGGTTCCCTCGCGCGTGCATCCAGGAAGTTTTTATGCTCTCCCGCAAAGTCCACAAACTTTGAAGCAACTACTAATGATATCGGGCTATGATAAGTACTATCAAATTGCTCGTTGTTTTCGTGACGAGGATCTGCGTGCGGAGCGCCAACCGGAATTCACACAGCTCGATTTGGAAATGTCCTTTGTGGATATTGAGGAAGTCAAAGAGCTCAATCAACGCTTGGTTTCCTATCTATGGAAGGAGCTTCGCGGCCAGGATGTGGGTACCATACCAACCATAACCTACGATGAAGCGATGAATCGTTATGGCAATGATAAGCCGGATTTACGTTTTGGTATGGAGCTGCAAGACATAACGGATATGATGAAAAGCTCTAGTTTTAAAGTCTTTTCTGATGTGGCCAATCGAGAAGGTGGAGCTATCAAGGGCCTGATTTGCCCGAATGCTAGTGATTTTTCTCGCGGTAAAATTGACAAGCTTATGAATGTAGTGAAAAAGGGCGGAGCCAAAGGCTTGGTTTGGCTTAAATGGGAGAAGGACAAGATCTCCTCACCTGTGTCGAAGTTTTTTGATGATGCATCTATCAAAGATATTATAACCAAGATGGGCGGCAAAGAAGGGGACATTGCCTTTATCGTTGCAGATGACTGGGGAATTACCTGTGCCTCTATGGCGGCCCTACGCTTGCATCTAGGCGAGGAATTGAACCTAATTGATACTTCCAAGGATGCCTTTACTTGGGTTACGGATTTTCCGCTTTTTGATTACGATCCTAATGAGAAGCGATGGATTGCCATGCACCATCCCTTTACCGCGGTAAAAGAAGAGTTCCTAGAGGATATGTTGAATGATCGCGAAGAAAACTTTCCGAATCTTCGAGCGAAGGCTTATGATCTTGTGTGCAATGGTTATGAGATTGCGGGGGGCTCCATTCGTATTCACCAAAATGAAGTGCAAGCGGCTATGTTTCGTGCACTTCGCATTAGTGAAGAAGAAGCCAAGCAGCGCTTTGGTTTCTTTTTAGAGGCTCTACACTACGGCACTCCTCCACATGGGGGCATTGCCTGGGGCCTTGATCGAGTTGCCATGATTTTATGTGATACCGATGCCATTCGCGATGTGATTGCCTTTCCTAAAACGGCAAAGGCCTATGATGCCATGAGTGAATCTCCTGCGCCAGTCGATCGTGCGCAGCTATTAGAGTTGGGAATTACCACTTTAAAGTCGCAGACAAATAAGACTTGAGCATTTTAGGAGTCGCAAGACTTGCGCACTTCTTCTAGAATGCTTTCTAGTTTCTCTACCTCTGCTTTTGCTTGCTTAAGAAGGGCCATGGCCTCGTCGCGTCCTTCGAGCTCTTCATCCATATAGCTAAATACATCTTGTAAGGATTGAATGGGGCTGCCTACCTTTTTTAGCATATCCAATATCAAATCTTTTTGTCTTTGGGCTAAGTCGCTCATTCTTACTCCTGAAATTTTAATGTTATAAAAATTTTCAAACATAGCCTTGCAAATGTCCAAGGATAAGCCAGCAGCTTACTGGCAAATGGTCGAGTTTTTATCTTTCACCATTAAGTCTCAATATGAAACGCCGATAGAAAGAAGTAAGCACAGGATGTGTTTATGTTGAACATAGGAGGTGTTCATGGACAAAATCAGTGGAATAATACCAGCAAATCAGCGCATTACCACTGTAGATGTGCAAAGGTCCGCGCCAGTTCGAAGGGGAGTGCCATCCTTTGGTAGGGATGTTGTGACTCCAACCAATCATCGGGCATTGGCGAAGACAACCTTGGAGGAAGCTTCAAGGAGCTACGATCAATATAGTGATTCCAAGCAAAAGATGCGAATTCAGTCAAAAATGGCTGACAATATGGCGAAAGACTTTTTTATGGAAAAGCGGGCGCAGCTATCACCAGTAAATACAGCTCCGCAAGATATTGGCACTACACAAGTAGGGACAAATCTAGCCGTTAAGGCCTAAAGTCATCGACGTAGTTTTTTATACGTGCTAAAGAAAAACTATGATTGATAAAAATCTAGCACTTTTGCAGCGTTTTGCGGTCATCTCCGAAGGAAGACAAGGAAGCATCCCCTATTCCATCTTTCTAGGAGATGAGCAGTCAGAGAAAAAGGCATTTATTTGTGCCGCCGCACATGGGAATGAGGTAGGCAGTCTGCCTGCCGTACTAAAATTTATAGAAGATGTAATTTCAGGTAAAAAACAAATTCCTATTCAATTGCAAATTGCCATAGGAAATATTGAAGCGATTCGTATCAACCAGCGCTATGTAGAGGAAGATATGAATCGAGCCTATAATATTGCAGAGCCAAAAAGCGTCGATGCTCTTCGTGCAAAAGAAATTGCGACCTTAATTCAGTGGTCGGATGTTTTTCTAGATTTGCATCAAACCATTGAAGAAACGGAAGGCTCTTTTTATGTCCTACGAAAAGATCCTATAAGTTTGGATTTGGCTCGTGCTCTAGGACTATCAAAACATGCAATTGTAATTGATAGCTCCAATAAAAAACCTGGAGATAGCATGACGGCAACAGAGTATGGTAAAGCCAATAATTCTGCTAGCGTTACCTTAGAGCTAGGACAAAAGGGCTACGATACTGCTGCGGAAACATTGTCTTACCAGTCCATAGAAAAATTTGTGGATTTTTATAGCCAGCATAATAAAGACGAATTTATTTATGAAGCGCAAAAAAGCGATGCTCTAACTTTGCTTGAGGTCAAATACTCACATCCTTTTGAGTCAGATCAAATGCGCTTGATTGAAGGATTAAAAAATTTAAATCAATACAAAAAAGGTGAATTGCTCGGTTATAACGGTGACAAGGAAATACTGGCTCCCTTTGATGGCTATATCTTTTTTCCTAAATATATTCAGCGGGACAAAAATGGGCGAGCTCTAGAGAAACTGCCAGAAAAATTATTTCTGTTTGCTCGCCAGCAGTGAGGCTGTTTGTTTTTTGTTAATTCGCTTTTTTCCTTGTTTTCGAATGCTAGGGCATTGCTTCATGGCATGAGCTTCTCCCATAGGTCGATCGGCTCTAGCAAAAGCCCAGAAGGCTCTAGGCCCGTGATACGGCAAATTTCTTTTAGGCAGCGTTTGCCGCTACTTTGCCTCTCTACCGCTATGATTTCATCAAAGGCGTAGTAGATGAGTTTTCTTAAAGTAGTAGATTGCCATTGGGGAGCTCCCATCTGAATCAAAAGCTCAAGACGAGAGATCGCTTCTTTTGCATCATGGGCATGCAAGGTTCCCATGGAGCCAGCATGGCCGGTAGAGAGGGCTAAAACCAAATTTTTTGCTTCGTGTCCTCGAACCTCACCCACGACCAAGCGGTCCGGACGCAATCTTAAGCTTACCTTAAGTAGATCTTCCAAATCGACTTTTTGTATGCTTTCACCTTCTTTGCTTTGGGTGATAAGTTTGATGCTTGCGGCATTGGGCGTAAGTAGCTCACTGGTATCCTCTAGTATGACGGATCGTTCCTCTTGTTTTGTTTCTTTTAGTAGAGCGTTTAACAATGTTGTTTTGCCGGAGCCAGTGGAGCCTATGACAAGCAGATTCTTTTTGTTGTGAATCAGTTTTTGCAGATAAGTTTTTTGCATCTTTGTTAACATGCCTTTTTGTCGAAGATCTTCTAGGGACCAGGCCTTGGAATTTAATCGACGTAGATTTAAAGTAGTGGACTCAGCATGAACTTTGGAGCCAACAATTTGCACACGAAAGTTGCGCCACTTACCCTGCACAAAAGGATTTTTAAGACTAATTTCTGCATCCAATTCTAGCAGAATATTTTGTACAAATTGATTGTAAGTATTTTTATTTGAAAATGCATTGGCAAGAGCTTCTAGTTGTCCATTTTTTTCGATAAAAACATTTTCATGGGAATTGCAAATGATCTCGGTGATGTCTACGTTACATAAGACTTCTTCCATATTAGTCCTCTATTTTAGGGTGAACCAAAATCACCAATTCGCTTTCGTTTTTTTGGTATTTCTCGCTGGAAAATAGCAAGCCCAATACGGGAATTTTTTGTAGAAGAGGTAGTCCTTGCCGGTCTTGACCCGTGGTTTTTTTGACCAATCCTGATAGGACCAAATATTCTCGGTCTTTTAAAAAGAACTGCGATTCAATGCGGTTTTTTTCCATTCCAGGTATACCACCTGCAGTTTTTTCTTCATTTGGCATGGAGACCTCCACAGTCAAATCCATATAAATATTGCCGGCTTGATCTGCCTTGGCTTCTACATTTAATAATATGCCGTAGGATTTCCAGGTTACCTTTGCAAATTGGTAGCCACTGCTTTGAATGGGGATTTCTCCACCGGCCATAAACGAGCCTTTTTTACCGCTAGCAGTTCGAATTTTAGGGGATGCCAACACCTTAGCACTACCTTCTTTTGCCAGCGCATGGATGCTAGCTCCTAAGCTTTCCTCTTCAAGTAAAAGCTTCTTACCGCTAAAGTTCACTTTTTCAGGCCAGTTAACACCAAGCAAAGTTTCTTCGCTGCGACTCATTTCCATTACAAAAATTTGCGTTTCAATATTAGCAGCTAAGTCCAAGTTTTTTTTGCTAGGGTTATATTGAAAACCATAGTGCTTTAGAGCATCGATGGGTTCGGAGTGAATTAGGATATGGGGCTGAGTACTTACGGAAGGGGGGCTTAAATTGTAGCGCTGAAAAACTTGCAGCAAAAAATCTGCGGCATCTTCTAAAAGGTCCATGTGAGCTAAAAATAGATAGGTGTTTTTGCAAGATTGATTTTTCTGATCAATAAGACTGGATGCGATTTCTTCATAGTCGGACCATAAAAGCAAACGCCCTTTAATCACCGAGCAGCGACCATTAAATTCGATTTGTAAATCGCGCTTACCATGAATGGCGCTTTTTAATTGGTGATAGTATTCATAGTCTTTTTTATGCAGTACCTGAACGTAGTGGGGCGTTTTTCCTAAGTGAATGTAGGTAGAGCCAAGTTTTTTTCCCACGACATGAATGTTGCCGCCGTATTCTTTGGCTTTTAAGATGTTGCCATTTTCAATAAAAATGGATTGGGAGGAGGAAAAGCGCAGCGCTTCGCCAATCCGGATTACATGCCGGGTTTCGGATGAATAAAGGTCTAGGCTAAAAAATATTAGGATTAGACTGATCATACCCCTCTCCTTGCAGAAAGTGTTCCAAGACTTTGGTAGAGGATAATCAGCGGAATCCTTGAAAAATGGACTAGGCCAAGGGCTCGCCATCCGACTCAGTTTTAGGAATTAAAGCGATTTTTCTGCATAATATATATAAGGAAGGCTTCATTTGCCAAAACTAGACTTCGAACAAGCGGTAATCCCTTAGAATCAGTCAAGTTTTGCAGAATGAATGACGATAGGAAGTCGATTAAAAGTTTCTAAGGAGTAGAAATGCGTTTCTGCAAAATGATATTACTAGCTTTTCTGTTTACGTTACTCACTACGATGACAGCTTATGCCCAATACCAGTGGGGTACCGGTATGCATATGATGAACCCTGCCTGCCAATCTTCGCCTTATGGTGGGGATGCGCGTATGGATAAGGAAGATATCAAAGATGCGAAGTTAATGAAGAAGAAAGCGGAAATGTTAGCGAAGGAAATTAAAAAACTTGATAGGGATATAAGAAAAAATAGGGACACTAGAGATTATATTGATCCAGAATACGATGAGTATTCGTATATGGGATATGTGGATGATATTGTAGATGATATCAAAGATGGTATAGATCCTGATAGCAGTTTTCTTGCTGATATTGCTGTAAATTCATTTTTAAATAATCTTGGTTGTAACAAAGATGAATCAGATTCAAAGATAGAAGTTGAATGTGGTCCTTCTAGAAATAATTTTCGTTGTAAAGACTTTTCTACTGAAAGTAGTATTCTAGAGCTTTCGGATGAATTAATAGAGGCCTACAGTTCTCCGAATTACAAAGTGGATTGTGGTAGAATTAGTGACCCAGATGCTATTGCCAGATGTAGAGAAGCAGAAAAACGAGCCGGTTCAGATTTCACTGCAATTGAACTAGAAGATTTTATAGAGAGTCAGACAGTCGTTGCTTCTAATACTGATGTGGCAAACGCGCAGAAAGTATGTAATACGCCTCAAATTGTATGTAATATCGCACCAGAAAAAGGCAATATTGAAGGCACAAAAAAATGTAGAGAGGCTGTTTCTAAATTTAGAGATAATTTAGAAACAATAGAATTAATCTATGAACATGACTATGCCTTAGGTTTACTTGAAGGCTACGAAGAAGAACTCGCTGATATTGATTTTTACACCGAAGGACAATTCTGCGCAGAATGTTACTATTCCGGGTCTCGCCGTTTTGTCGATGACCGAAGTGATAACCGTAGAATCTTTGATACTATGCTACCTATCTTAGGTGCAACAGCTGCAACCTATGCAGGTTGGGATCTTCATAAAGATGCTGTTCGTGCCGCAAGAGATCTTGGTTATACTACCAATCCATCTTCATCCTTTCTGTCTTATGGTTGGCCTATGATGTTAGGCGGAGTCATGGGGGGAGTTGCCGCTGGTGTTGGTCATGGCGGATTTTTCTGTGCACCCAATATGGCTGGCGGAATGCCTGGTGGCTATGGTGGCATGATCAATCCAATGACTGGTTTACCAATGGGCGGCGGTATGTGGGGGAACCCATATGCTGGTTTTGGCGGTAATTTTGGTTACGGAATTCCATTAGGTAATATCATAGGGTTTCCTGTTGGTTCAGGACCGTTTGGCGGTGGTTTTGGCGGCGGCTTCGGTGGTCCAATGGGTGGAGCCATGATGGGAATGCCAATGGGCGGCGGCTTTGGCGGTGGATTTGGAATGCCTTATGGCGGCGGTTTCGGTGGCCCCATGGGTGGAGCCATGATGGGAATGCCAATGGGCGGCGGCTTCGGCGGTGGATTCGGAATGCCTTATGGCGGCGGTTTCGGTGGCCCCATGGGTGGAGCTATGATGGGAATGCCAATGGGCGGTGGATTTGGAATGCCAATGGGCGGCGGTTTCGGTGGCCCCATGGGTGGAGCTATGATGGGAATGCCAATGGGCGGTGGATTCGGAATGCCTTATGGCGGCGGTTTCGGTGGCCCGATGGGTGGAGCCATGATGGGAATGCCAATGGGTGGTGGATTCGGAATGCCTTATGGTGGCGGCTTCGGTGGCCCAATGGGTGGAGCCATGATGGGAATGCCAATGGGCGGTGGATTCGGAATGCCTTATGGCGGCGGTTTCGGTGGATCGATTGGAGCAGGTTTTGGTGGTCCGGGAGGATCCGCTGCTTGGATGCGCCAACAACAAATGCAAATGCAATGGCAAATGCAGCAACAACAGCAATACTACCAATGGTTAATGGCGCAGCAACAACAAGAGGCTGCTCGTATGCGACTTAGATCAGAGCTTAGTATGAAAATGCAAGAGCTACAAATGCAGATGATGCAATTAGAGTATGGCGGCTTTGGCGGCGGCTTCGGCGGCGGTATAGGCGCTGGTTTTGGAGCAGGCTTTGGTGTTGGTATTGGCGGCGCCTTTCCTTCATCGGGAGCCATTTACCCAGGAGCTCCACAAGGTGGAAGCGGTTGGAACCCTGCGCGCGGGCCAACTCCTTAATTCTAGTTTTGTGATGTATAAATAGCAGGAGGAGAGCTAGAGCTCTCCTTTTTTGTTTCATGGTAAATGAATAATGCAACCGCAGTGGTAATGATTCCGTAGGTCCACAGGTCTCGCTCCTGCAGCTTCCATGTATTTTGATTTTCCATATCCTTTTCCGGCAAAAAGTCTTTCTGCAAATCCAGAGCTTTTGCAATGGGGGGCTTTACCAGCAATTTACTTTGATAGTTTTGCAGTTTCTTGACGCTCGCTACTAAGCTCTCACTACGGTAATCCGGCATAACCTTAACAATTCGATTTTTATGTAAGTTTAGTGGTATTTGTAGGCGTGGATTGGGCCGGTAGATCTTGCCATTCACCAAAATAAATTTTGCATCCATCCAATTCTCATTGGGTTGCCAATAATAGGTTTTTTGCTTTTCCTTGTTTTTGGCTAGCATCAACTTTGCAATCATTGGGGGAGAAAAAACATCATCTTCCACATGGGCAATCATGTCCTGATCAAAGGCGGCAATTTCCTTATAGGAATTTTCGCAGCGGCCTGGACGTATCATGCAAATTCGAAGGTAAGAGTAAACAATCAGCTTTCGATCGGCAAATGACCAGTTTTGATCGTAGGCCTTTAAGGTAATCAAGATAAACTGGTTTTCTGCCTCGACATCCTCGCCCTTTAAATAATGTTCCATGGCCCTGAGGTAGGGGATTTTCAGTGGTGCTGCCCCATAAAGCCCAGCTAGTTTTTTGTCCTCCAAGTCCTCCATATCTTGCCAGGCAAAAGCCCATGCTAAAATCCAGCTAATTAAAATCATTTTTCACTCCGTAATGAACTTTCGATTTTCTAGCTGAGGGAGTAACAAGAAATGTGCCATCCTCTTCTTGCTGGGATGCCAAACTAACGCGAAATCTTCCCTCTAATGACATAAACCAAGAAACATGGCGATAGGGAACTAAGACAGCAAAAACATTTGGGTTTTTTGGGGCACGCAATAGTTTCACGGCGCGTGCCACATAGCGCGACTTTCCGTTGGGGTGTACAAAATACAGATTTACTTTGCCATAGGGTCCAATCAAAGAGTCCAATTTCTCAGACATTTCAATATCGATGGGGATTAGGGAGTGGCCTGCCGGAATCATGGTATCTAGACCTTGCATGCTTTGTGTGTTCTGCGGCACAGGCTCTTCGTTGAACCATGCAAAACTCGATAGAAAAATAACCACAAGAGCTGTTAGTAGCAACTTATCTTGTGCTACTTGTCTTGCTATACCAAGGACGAAATCGACTTTTTTGTTCATACTTTCCATTTATCTCCAAACAAAACCAAACAAAAATATACAAAATGCTTAACATAAAAAGGCTCTCTACCATGCTTTGGCCAGATGAATTTTTGCATGCCATTTTTTCTCCTTTACTAAATCCACGCGGCAACTTCCGTGTAGCTTTTGTTGCTTCCATTTGCCTTGCCATGAAAATACGATTCTTTGCTTATTCTTAAAGTTTGTTGCCGGTTGATAACTTGGTGATGCCGAGTTTTTTGGAAATGCCTCGAACTCTAATTTTGTAGGCAGGTGTTGGATGTGAAATCTATTTTGAATTTTTGCATGAGCAAAATAAGCCAGGTAGCGGCCACGGTAAATCATTTGCAGACTTTCTTGTTGGAATTTTAAAAGTCTTTGCTGCGTCTTAATTCGTTTTAACTGCATGTATGCCGCCGCCTTTGCCTCTGGCGTGGGTGCAGCCAATAGGGCGGCTTGGGCAAGTTGGCGTTGCCTACGCAATGCCTTCGCCCTTGGATTAAGAGCCTCTAGCTTGTCGGCCAATTCGGCGTAAATACTTTGTAGGCGAATGCCCACCTTGTGACAGTCATATTGTTTCTGCATTTGCTGCTTTGAGATGGCATGACTGGCCACCAAGGCCGTCAGCACAATGCTAAACAAGACGAAAAAAGGTATGCTAGCAGCTAAGATGCCAGCTTCAGAGTTTTTTTGGTACATAAACACTGTTTGACCTCTTGATATCATAGCTAAAAAACCGATCCATCCATTGCACCCTTACTTTATAGGCTTTTGCGCTCTCCTTGTTTTGAGTTTTTAAATGGTGTTTTTGGATACCAGAAAAAAAACGAGTTTCTTGTAAAAAAACCTGTTCACAAGTTTTAGGCGTTTTTTCTAAACTACAAAGCATCCATTGGTAGGAATAGTATTGGCTCACAATTTGGTAGGTAAAATAATAGGTAAAGCCTAGTAGCAAAGCCGCAAACAAAACCAATGCTGGTGCCGCAATGAACATTTCCATGGTAGCTTGCCCCTTATTCGCTTTGGTTCTCACTACTTGCCCCTTGCATAAAGGTGCCCATGTCTTTTTTGCGATAAAGATCTCTATCAATACGCAGGTTCTCTGTTTTCACTTCCTTGCCAGTTCCTGCCACTGCGTGGGTAATATTGCTTAATTGTGTTTGCATGGTTTTTCCTAGAAGCCGAACAATCCCTAAAGATGCTACGGCAAGTAGAGCCACCAGTATGATATATTCTGTTAACCCCTGACCCTTGTTGTTTTGAATCATATAAACCTCCTTGGCTGGGGCACTACAAATATGATGCCAATGCCAGGGCAAAATTAAGAAGTGAGCAGCTCTTTGCAGTCCGAAATCGGGATTAAATTCGGACAAGTCTTCATTCATAGATAAATATTTCAAAGCTTTTTCTAAAGGCTGTGCAGGTTGCAAGAAATTAAGAAATTGTGTAGGGATTGCCATAATTTACCGGCCTTGCTTGACTTTATAGCGCTCAGCGATATAAGTGCGGAATGTTTGCAGGCATTGTAGAGGCAAAAAGTCCGATTCTTAGTAGCAAAACGCGAGATCAAGTCATTGAAATACAAGTTCAAAGGCCGGCAAACTTTGATGATATCAAAGTTGGCGATTCCATTGCAGTAAATGGCGTCTGTTTGACGGTCGAGGATTTTACCCCCGAGTCTCTACAATTTGCCATAGGACATGAAACCATGCGAGTTACGGCCTGGCAGGCGGAAAATTTAGAAAATCTTGTCTGCAATTTGGAGCGCTCTCTGCGTTTAGGAGATCGCATCCATGGGCATTTAATGAGTGGCCATGTAGAAGGACTTGGTAAAGTCGCGGCCTTGGAAAAGGCTGGGGAAAATCTTTTGCTCTACATTCAGATCCCCGAATCCTTTGCGCCGCTGGTGTGGAACAAGGGCGGACTTTGTGTGCAGGGCGTGAGTCTCACCGTTAACGAAATTAAGAACCATCAAGTAAGTATATGCCTCATTCCTGAAACATTGAGGCAAACCAATTTGGCCAACTTGCAGGTGGGAGATTCGGTAAACTTAGAGGCGGATTATTTTGCAAAGGCAATGCGGCACTTTTGGGAGTTAAAAAATGCATCCCATTGAAGAAGTAATTGAGGACATCCGCCAAGGCAAGATGATCATTCTGGTCGATGATGAGGATCGCGAAAATGAGGGCGATTTGGTTTTAGCGGCCCGGATGGTAACGCCAGAGAAAATCAACTTTATGGCCAGTAAGGCTCGGGGCTTGATTTGTCTAAGTATGAGCGAGGAAAGAGTGAAGCGCCTAGAGCTTCCAATGATGATCCCAGAAGATATGAACCAAACTCCAAACCGTACGGCGTTTACGGTGAGTATTGAGGCGGCCGAGGGAGTTAGTACCGGAATTTCGGCAAAAGATAGAGCCCATACCATACAAGTTGCCGCCGCAGAAACGGCCAAACGAAGCGATCTACACTTTCCGGGACACATCTTTCCGTTAAAAGCCAAAAGTGGTGGCGTACTCGAAAGGGCTGGGCATACCGAAGGTAGTTTGGACCTGGTCAAGCTGGCAGGACTTGGGGATGCTGCCGTAATTTGTGAAATTATGTGCGAAGATGGAAGTATGGCAAGAATGAATGATCTCGTAGACTTTGCCACAAATTTTGATTTAAAAATTGCGAGTATTGCGGACTTAATACGCTTTCGCAAGGAGCATGCAATATGATCTATCAAGGCGAGATTCCAAAAATAAAAGATTTTAAAGTGGCTGTGATTACGGCTCGCTTTAATGAGGACATTACCTATCGCCTAGAAATGGGGGCTATGCGCAAGTTGCAAGAGGCGGGAGTCCCCAGAGAGCAAATTACACAAATGCGAGTCCCTGGGGCTTTTGAAATTCCCCTAGCTGCGAAGTACGCCTATGATATGGGGGCCCATGCAATTGTCGCTTTGGGTGCCGTGATACGTGGTGATACTTCGCACTACGATTATGTCTGTTCCGCCGTGGAGCGTGGTTGTACAGAATTGCAGCTGCGTTACGCAATCCCGGTTGCATTTGGCGTCTTAACCACAGATAATGAAGAACAAGCATTGGATCGAGCCGGTGGCAGCCACGGCAATAAAGGCGAAGAAGCTGCCAGTGTAGCCTTGGAGATGCTAGATTTAAAACATCGTCTCATGGATTAGGGGATTTGCAAAAACACAAAGGTATCAAGCAAATAGAGTTTCGAAAACGCAAACGGGAGATTGTCTATACCTGTTTGATTGGTTTATTTTTAGTTCTATTCACATGGGGACAATTTCACTTATACGAAATCTCCCACAAACTTCCCTTCTATCACTCCATTTTCTTCTTTGGCTTGGTGAACTTAAACATTGTTTTGTTAATGTTCTTGAGCTTCTTTGTTTTTCGAAACATCACCAAGGTTTTTGTCGAACGCAAAGGAAGATTAATAGGCTCCTCCTTGCAAGCCAAATTGATCACGGCCTTTTTGGCCTTTAGTTTTATCCCTACGTTTTTAATCTTTTTGGTATCAGTTTTTTATATCAACTCCAGTTTTGATAAGTGGTTTAGTGTGAAAACTCTTAGTGTGCTCAAAGACTCTTTAGAAATACCCAATTATTTTTATGTCTATTCCAAGCAAAAAAACTATCATTTTGCTGAGCGCGTTGCCGGTGAGATGCGTTCACCGCGTTTGATTCGAAGAGATTTGGAACGTTTAAGAGAAAAGTATAGCCTGGATGCCGTCGAATACTATCCAGATTTTTTCTCAGACCGCTATATGGCAGTGGACAAGTCCATTTCCTTACAGGAGTTGCCGCGCCTTTCCCTGGAGCTTTTAGAAAAGGCGATCAATGACAACAGTGAAGCAAGCACCATACACGCTTCTGGTGAGGGAAACCTTGTGCGAGTCATCGTTCCTGTGGGAGACAAATCGAATCTCAGCAAAGGGGCAGTGGTTGTCTCCACTTTTTTACCCATTTCGATAGTTTCAAAAATGGCGGGAATCACTTCCGCCTATGAAAGCTTTCGCGATGTAGATCCCCTCGAATCTCCCATCAAATCAATTTATTTAATTCTCTTGGTAATGGTCACACTGGTAATTCTGGCGGTGGCTTCATGGTTTGGTTTTCACCTTGCAAAAGAGCTCTCCATTCCTTTGATGCGCCTTAGCAACGCATTCAAAAAGATTACCAAAGGTATATACGAGCCCATTGATTTAAAGACCGGTAGCTCCGAAATGGAAAAGCTTGTGAAAAACTTCAACTTCATGACAGAGGAGTTGGATCGTTCTGAAAAGATTGTGAAGAAAGCCAATAGCAATTTAAAAAGAGCGCTGGATGTGCTGGATGAGCACAGTAAGTACATTGAAGTTGTGATTTCCAACATTTCTACAGGGGTGATTTCCTTTGATTTGGATGGCAAAATCAAAACCATGAATCAAAAGGCGCAGACACTTCTGCGAATTCGTCAAAAGAAGGTGCTAAATAAAAATTATGGCGAAATTTTACCAAAAGAAATGGCCGAAGTACTCAGCGAGATGCAAAAGAGTCTTCAAGATGGTGGATTAAGAAGTTTAAAAAGGGAATTTGTCTTAAAAGAAAATGAGGATGCCCTAATTTTACAGCTTACCTATTCCACTCTTAGAGATGATAATCAGAATGTGATAGGCTTTGTTTTGGTCTTTGATGATCTAAGTTTGCTAGTCAATGCCCAGAGAGCTGCTGCCTGGCGGGAGGTTGCCAGAAGAATCGCTCACGAAATCAAAAACCCCCTGACTCCGATTCAGCTTTCAGCGCAACGTTTAAATAAAAAGTTTGAAAATCAGGTAGACGATCCGGCCTTTAAGGAGTGCACCGATACCATCATTGAGCAGGTTTCCTCGCTAAAAAACATGGTAAATGAGTTTTCTAATTTTGCACGGCTTCCCCAGGCCAAGCCCGTCGAATCGGATATACATGAAATTTTGCAGAGCGTGTGCAACCTTTATGAATCCGCCCATAAAGATTTAAAAATTAAAAAGCACTTAGCTGCAGATACTCCGCGTTTTTATTTTGATCCGGAGCAAATTCGTCGGGTTTTGGTAAATCTCTTTGATAATTCGGTGGCATCGATGCAGCACAAAGCTAGCAAAGAAATTCAAATTGCCTCTTTCTTTGATGCAAATTTAAAATTGGTGCGTTTGGAAGTAGAAGATAGTGGTACTGGCGTGCAGCCAGAAGCCTTGTCACGTCTATTTGAGCCCTATTTTACGACCAAAAAAGAAGGCAGTGGTCTTGGCTTAGCTATTGTCAAACGCATCATTCAAGATCATAATGGATTTATTCGAGCCTATAATAAAGAAGAGGGTGGCTTAAAATTTGTTATTGAGCTACCAATAGAGACTAAGTGGAGCCTACCGTTAGAAGGATGATTATGGAGACGAATGAATCTAGAGTCTTAATTGTAGATGATGAAGCCGCCATTCGCGACGTTTTATCTGCCTCTTTAAAAGATGAGGGATTTATTGTGGAAACTGCCTCTGGAGGTGAGGAGGGTTTGCAAAAGCTAAGTTCTTTTCAGCCGCAAGTAGTTCTCCTTGATATTTGGATGCCAGGCTCCATGGATGGTTTGGATGTGCTAAAAGCAAGTAGCGACTTTCATTTTCAAGGGGATTTCGTTGTAATGTCAGGGCACGGTACCATCGAGACAGCGGTAAAGGCCACCAAATTAGGGGCTTGGGATTTTGTTGAAAAGCCTTTATCCATTGATAAGATCACCATTTTGCTATCGAATCTTTTGGCATTTCAAAAAGAAAAGGCACAAAAGCAAAGCATTCTAAACAAATTGCGGCAAAATTTTTCGATCATTGGGCAATCTGAAGCTACTATGAACTTAAAGGAAACTTTGGCAAAGGTGGCATCGCAAGCCAAACCCGTTCTACTTACCGGCGAAATGGGAGCCGGCAAAGAGCTTATCGCCCAGCACATACATTATTTTAGTCCAAGGGCATACGGCCCTTTTATTGACCTTAATTGTGCGGCTAGCTCTAAAGATTTAATTGAGGCAGATATTTTTGGCCATGAAGCAGGTCATTTTGTGGGTACCACCGAAGCAAAACTTGGTAAGATTGAATTGGCCCACGAAGGCACCTTGCTATTAAAAGAGGTGGAGGCTTTAGATACAGACTTGCAAGCCAAAATACTAAAGTATTTGCAAGAGCAAAAGCTCTCACGTCTTGGTGGCAAGAAAATTTACAGCCCTAAAACTCGAATTTTTATTGCTACCGATAGCAATCTCGAAAAAGAAGTGGCAGAGGGTCGCTTTCTTTCTGAACTCTATGAATACTTAAAAGACACTCATATACATATTCCGGCGCTAAGAGAGCGAAAAGAAGACATCCAAGAGCTTGTGGAGCATTTTGCGCGAACTTTTGAAAAGCTGGGTGCCTATCGGCCAAAAACCTTCAGTGAAGAAGCGATCCTGGCATTAAAAGAGCATGAGTGGCCTGGCAATGTCAGGGAGCTAAAAAACTTTATAGAGCGAGTTTTCATACTGGTTACGGAGAGTGAAGTGGGGCAGGAGCAGGTGCAGTGGGCTGGCCTATATAACCGAGAAGATATGGACCGCATGTTTGATGAAAACGCTACCCTACGCGATGCCCGTAGCCAATTTGAAAAGGAATTCATTCTAAAAAAATTAGAAGAAAACGACGGCAATATTTCAAAAACTGCCGAAAGCATAGGTGTAGAAAGATCCCATCTACATCGCAAAATTAAATCCTTTGGAATCGATGTATGAAGTGGTCCAATAGCTTTTTGTTTACAAAAAAAGAATCGCCTGCAGATGCAGAAATTCCCTCTCACCAGTTGATGGTTCGAGCTGGTTTATTAAAAAAAGTGGGTCCTGGCGTTTTTACCTATGGTTATTTTTGTTTGCGTTCGATTCGTAAATTAGAACAAATTGTTCGCCGGGAACTAGATGCTATTGGTTGCCAAGAAATTCTTATGCCCATGGTGCAGCCGCGCTCTCTTTGGGAAGAAACAGGACGCTGGGAAGAGATGGGGGATCTGCTGTTAAAGTTCCAAAACCGCAATGAGCAATGGTATTGCCTTGGCGGCACCCATGAGGAAGTGGTTACCGACTTTGTTCGAAACGATTTACAATCCTATAAAAACTTGCCGCAAATCGTATACCAAATTCAAACCAAATACCGCGATGAAATTCGTCCTAGATTTGGTCTTATGCGAGGGCGAGAATTCATCATGAAAGATGCTTACTCCTTTGATTTGAGTGAAGAGGCCGCGCAGGTTTCCTATCAAAAACTCTATCAAGCTTACGAGAGAATCTTTCATGCTTTGGGTTTGGATTTTCGCATTGTAGAGGCTGACACTGGCAATATTGGCGGCTCGCAAAGTCATGAGTTTCAGCTTCTTGCCGATGCAGGCGAAGACCAGCTGATGATTTGTAAGCAATGTGATTATGCTTCCAATATAGAGATCACTCCTGTGGTTGCAAAGACCCTGCCTGAATATGATGGTAAAAAAGAGGGTGGCTTTAAAGAGGAATTTGCTACCAAGGGGCTGCGTAGCATTAAAGACTTAGCAAATCATCTTTCGGAAAAAGAAGAAAATCTAGTGAAGACTCTTTTCTACGCAGACGAAGAGGGGCAGGCTTACTGCATTCTCACGCGTGGATCCGATACAGCAAATGAAGTAAAAATCAAAAAAGTATTGGGACTAGCAAATCCTCCACGCATGCTGGAGCCAGAAGAGGTAAAGCAGCTTACCTCCGCCATGCCAGGCTCTTGCGGACCTGTTGGTCTGAATATTCCTACCTATATAGATCAGCATTTAAAGAATTTTAAAAACTTTGTTGTGGGTGCCAATAGAGATGATTTTCATCTGATGAATGTGAACCTTTCAGATTTTGCTAACGAAGGTTTTCATGATTTGATCGTGGCGCAAGAGGCGGATGCTTGTCCCAACTGCGGTGGTAGTCTTTATACCAAACGCGGCATTGAAGTGGGGCATTGTTTTTACCTTGGAACGAAATACTCCAAGTCCATGAATGCCACTTTTCTGGATCAGAACGGTAAGGCCCAACTCTTAGAGATGGGTTGCTACGGTTTGGGTGTGAGCCGCACAGTGCAGGCGGCGATTGAAGCCTCGCACGATAAAGATGGCATCATCTGGCCCATGTCGATTGCGCCTTTTCAGGTGCACATTTGCAATCTTGATCCTGATTCGAAAGATGTAGATCCTATTGCGCAAAAATTTTATGAAGATTTGCAAACTGCTGGTGTGGATGTCTTTATGGATGATCGCAAGGAGCGCCCCGGCGTGAAATTTAAGGACGCCGATCTTCTAGGCTTTCCTGTTCGCGTAACCATGGGAGCAAAATCCATTGCCAATGGCGAAATAGAAATTGTTCAACGCCGTACAAAAGAGAGCGAAAAAGTGAAAATCGATGCGGCTGTAGCCAAAGTTTTGGGATTAATAAAAGGCTAAGCTTTTTTCCTTGGCCAAATCCGGTATACGTATATTTTTAATTTTTTCGGACAATAAAATCTTGTAAAAAACAGAAATCAATTTCCGGTAAGCATCCGAGAATCGGACAATTATTGTTTCAAATGCAACAAATGAATCACAGATACTGGCCCACGCTTTGCTAAGCAAAAATCCGCTGTCCTTGTTTAGGCTCAGCGGACTTTGCAGCCCTCTAAATTTTAAAGAAAGGGGGTAGATATGAAATACCAAAAGTATATTTCATATCGGCGATATTTACGTGTACTTAAATCTTTTGTGGACCTGATCATGGCTGTGGGAAAGCTGATTTGGTTTGCGTGCTTATTGTTTGCAAAGATATTTGGGCCTTAAGTAGACCTGC